>Ga0209317_1000370_pt1 | contig 55774 bp, 51 predicted proteins | sample RifGroB2_FD_183994 | JGI IMG/M metagenome (GOLD analysis project Ga0209317, IMG submission 183994) | Soil microbial communities from Rifle, Colorado, USA - Groundwater B2 (SPAdes) (version 2) | ecosystem: Environmental > Terrestrial > Soil > Unclassified | place: Rifle, Colorado | collected...
GTGAGAAAGAGGGGGGTTCACCTCCTGCGTCACACTCTGGCCCGGCGCCTGGTTGACCGCAACGTGAACCTTGAGACGATCCGCGATATCCTCGGCCACAGCTCGATAGGGATCACTTCCGATTTCTACGCAAAGACCGATGAGAGAAACAAACAAAAGGCACTTCTGGGCAGGGGAGGGGAATAGCGGATGACCGTAGCAAAGAAGGAATCAACGATCACCTGGGACAAAGAATGCACTGGCTGCGGCTGTCGCTTCATGGACTCCATGAGCACGTTTATGGTTTATGGGCAGGTTCCCTGGACCAGTCCAGTCATTTAAGGTGCCTACCGGCGTGTGTCCGGAGTGCAAGAAGGCTGAAATGGCGCGACGGGAAAAGCTGATCGCTGCGCGGGATTTGCACTGGACATTCGAATCGGTGAGGGAGTATTTCATTAAAAAACCGCCCGTAAAGGGACAAGAACTCATTGTCCTCGACACGAGCTGGCACATGAACACCTACGCGCTGGTGACGGTGGAGGTCCCCGAGCACACCAAGCAGAAGCGGATAGTGATCAAGAGTTATTCGAACGGCTATTCCGGCCAGAGCTTCCAGCGTTCGGGGAAAAACTGTAATGCCCCAAAGGGTCAGGTGCGGCTGCTACCCTATCACGCAGTGATCGGCGATCTAATCAAGAAGGGGAATGGTAGGGAGGCCAGCCTCACCTTTGAAGAGGTGGACCAGTTGGTGGGGCGGCAATAAGGCCCCAAGAGCATTTGAATTAATGATGGGCCGAGGGAGGTTGATAATGAAATGGGCGTTCCAAATCGAGCGGACAACGTTGGATCCTAGGAACTTAACCGACCTACTCGGCGGTCTAGGCTACCAACAGGCTGATCTTCCCGGGTTCGAGCTCGCGTTTTGGTCGGAAACACTGGAAAATTGTACAAACGTTGGCGGTGTCTGGGAAGAGGCAAAGCGACTTCGTAATCTGATTTCAGATGTCACAGAGATTGACCCCGAGCTTGTTCTTGGGGCTGTGCTAGATTTGTCTTCAGGCGCGCCTAAGCGATGTCACTTCGTAGAGGCAGAATCATGTATGATTGGAATCTCGTGTGGTTCTGCTACATTGACCGTCTCTCCACCCGCCGGTTTGTCCGCGGAACAACTTGTCGAATGGAATAATCGTCGCGCCGAACAAGAGTACCAAGTCCGGTTGGAAGAACAGCGAGCGAAGCTGGAGCCAGCTTTCCGTGAGCCCCGCGCTGTAAAGGCACTAATGTTTCTCAAGCGAGACACACACACTGGTGAGACATTGTACAAACTTTATGAGCTGGCGGAAGGGCAACCATCTCGCCGTAAGGATTTTATGGAGCGTTTTGGGATTGTCGAAGCTGAGTTCAGGCGTTTCAGTGACGCCGTCCATAATCCCGTTGTCTCGGGCGATTTGGCGCGCCACGCGTACGAAGACAAACCTAAAACTTCTCACCCGATGTCATTCGCAGAAGCTCAGTCGTTCGTTTTTGGCGTTGCACACCGTTGGTTAACCTCTCTTCGTGGTTAGAGCTTAGGAAGGCTCGTGAAGGCTCATTGCGATGGTTGCGGAACCAGTGGAACATGCTCCTTGATGAGCGAACTGCCTGTCTCTTTGAAAACAAGTATGGACGAGATAGCCCGTCCCGGCACAACGCCAGCGAGGTCAATTGGATTTGTAATTAGGGCGGCCTCTCCTGCCTGGCGCTTCGCCTCGATAATTTCCTTTACTGTCGTCGTCACGGTCGTCACCTCCAAAGGGGGCTGTGATCTCTTTCAAGACGGCATCTTGCGGATCAGTACCTAGTGGCATCTGAAGTTTAGTCATTGTCGGCGGGGTCGTTGAAGGCATTGCATGTGGTCAAGGATTTCAGTAGAGGCGTACGTACCATCTTGCAGGCATTGAACCACCCTCAGATTCTGCTCCCGATTATTCCTGATGCCGACCACCGTTCGTTCTGGAGCAGCATCCTATCGACAGTGTGGGGACGTGTGTCTTCTGCGAGGCTGTGACGACTGAGTGGTGGTCGTATGACAGCCTGAGTGGAAGCTGCAAATGCAACAAGTGCCTTAAGGAGGGAAGGGCCTAAGCCGGCTATGGGTGAGGTTGCGGCCCGACGCTGCGGTAGACTTTGCTGGTGGCAGCATCAGTAACGTCAGGGTTCGGGTGTACTTCCATGACCACTTTCATCCAGTGTGCTTATGGACATGCCCGAGCGCCAAGGCTGGGCACACGTCTGGCCGGCTTTGACTTGCCAATCCTCCCCTTCCTCCGGAAAGACATGAGACAAAATATTCATTTTGTCCCATGTATAAAAACATGCTATAAGCAAACCGCAGCTTTTAGCCTACCCATTCCACTCCCAACATGAGACAAAACGATGGACGCACGCAAACATCTTGTTACCATCGAGGTGGACAGGCTTTTGGCTGCAACCAAAGGCGGCCGGAACGCAGGTCGCGACAGTTGCATGATGCTCTTGATGTTTCGCCACGGCCTGCGAGTTTCGGAGGCGTGCGGCCTTAAGCTTTCCCAGGTAGATATTGAGAGCCGGGTGTTACACGTCACTCGCCTTAAAAAAGGGCTGTCAACAAGCCACCCCTTGCGTACAGACGAACTTAAGTCAATCAAAACATGGTTAGCCATTAGGGAGAAATTGAGGCCAGACACAGACGCTTTCTTTGTCAGCGAGAGACGTGCCATGTTGAGCCGTAAGACGGCCTGGCACGCAATCAAGGCCTATGGGGAGATTGCCGGCCTTTCCATTCCTGCGCACCCTCACATGCTCCGTCATGCATGCGGTTTTGCCCTTGCCGACGCGGGGGCAGACACCCGTCTTATTCAGGATTATTTAGGCCACCGCAACATTCAACACACAGTCATTTATACCGCCAGTAACACCGCCCGTTTTGAAAAGCTTTGGAGATAGCACCCTAAAGTCAGATGCGACATATCCTGACGTGCCACTGATATAAGATACTTCGGGAGAGAACAACCATATGGTAGCAAGAGCAGGTGTTCGTTTAGCGGCCTTATTGGTGCAGTGCTTACGGGCGACCGGCTGCTATATCCTTAAAGTCAGTTAGGAGTAGTCGAGGGCATAAAATGAAAAAGGGCGACAATGTGTCCGACTTGGTAGTAAATATGAGAAAGGTGGCATTTCATGAGTCAAGGCTTCTCTCTTGTGGCAACGTCTGTGAGGGATGCGGCAAGCTTAAAACTTTCCCTGAAGGGGTCGCTTTGTATGAAGAGCTGTATTCTGCCCCGAAATGGTTTTGTGAGGATTGTTTCCCAGGAACAGACGATGACGGTGATTAATTGTTGTTGGCCCGTTCATTTAACTAACAGAACTCCCGAGCAGGGTCACAGGGGATTGCAATGACACGATTAAATTACAGCGACCCAAAATCTCGGGCTAAGAAACCTATTGAGAGGGATAAGGCACTTGGGCAGGTCTTCACGCCAAAAGACATTGCGGCTGAAATGGTCAGCAAATTGTTGGCCGGCCGCGAAGAAGGACCCATCCGCCTAATCGACCCGTGCGTGGGGCCGTGCACCTTTCCAAGGGAGATGGTTAGGCACAAGCTCATCACTAAAAAAGACATCCTGGTAGCGGTCGATTTAGATGATCAGATGGTGGCTGTAACAAAAGCTCATCTCGAAAACGAAAATATGGCTGTGACCTACCGGAACGAGGACTATCTTTCCCTCCGGTTGGACAACTGCTTCGACTACGCAATCCTAAATCCCCCTTATATCAGGCAGGAATGGATTGAAAATAAGGACCTGTATCGGGAGCAGTTCAAGTCGGCATATGATGTAGAGATCCCTGGCACGTCCAACCTCTACGCTTATTTCTTGGTGAAGGTCCTTAAAGACTTGAAACCTGGCGGTCGCTTCTCGTGTATCATCTACGACTCTTGGCAGTTCACAATATTCGGGCAATGGCTGATCAAACACATCAACAGTGAGTGTAGCGAACTCTCCTTCAAGCCGGTTGTCAATCAGCCATTTGAAGGCCGGATCATCGATGCCACAATAATTTACGGGACAAAGAAGCAGGAGCCAATCCATCCATCTGCAATGGAGATCGACAGTTTTGCTCGGAATGGATATGTTGCGGGCATAAAAGGTTTTTCAACCATAGACAAGCTTTTCTTCACGAAAAGGGGGTTAAGGCTCAAACAGGCCAACTTCTTTATGTGTACCCGAGAAGAGGGCACAATTGTAGGGGCTACTCCTTTTGTGAAGAAGGTCAGCTCGGTCAAAGGGTTCATGGTTTCACCAGACCATCCTGAAGCAGCGTTGCTCATCCGGAGAGGGGAAACCAACCTGCTAGTGATGAAGATGCTTCAGGATAGAATCAAGTTGGCGAAAAAGAATCCGGACAACAATATTTCGATTCTGACCTGGCACCAAGAACGCCCTGGGAATTGGCACTCTCATACACCGCCGCCGGCCGCTCCGTTAATCTTCAATTATTACATGCGGAAAAGACCGAAGCATATTTTGAATGACAGGTGTTACTCTGACAATTTTTACGGCTTGATCCCGCATAAAGGGTCTGTACTGACGTGGCTTGCTATCCTCAATTCAACAGCCGTCTGCGTGGAGACCCTTTCTCTCGCCAGGACCCAAGGTAGCGGCCTTTCCAAAATCCAGCTGTTCGAATACAGGCAGGTGTCGGTTCCCAATTTGGCATCTTTCAGTAAGGCAGATACCGAACTACTAGAGGGGTTAGGCCGGGATTTAATATCGACTCAAGGCCAAGGGGGAGATGTCCTGTCTGCAATAGACGACCTGATTTTCAGGGTTTTCCCTGATGCGAGGCTTAATCCAAAAGCTCTCACAGAAGTAATGCAAACGTTTCAGCCATAAAAGCTTACATGCAATGGAGACATTTAATGCCCTGGCTTACCTACTCTAAACACGAAGTTGATTGTTTCCATCCCGCATTCGAAGTTCTTGCAAACCAGGCCCTTTGTGAACTCGGTCTCGACGGGCATTATAAATGGGAGCACCATCACCGTACTCTTAATAACCCAGGCATTCCCGATTATGTGCTCCTGAAAAAAGGCACAGACCGATGGGTCCTAGCTGTGGAAATCAAGCGGACGAAAGAGGCGGTCAGCTCCTCCAGGACGAAGACCCAGGCGAAGAGTTATGCTGAACTAAACCATTCCTTCTACGACAGCAGCAGCCCGAAATATTTCGCCACGACAAATCTGGAGCTTACCGAGTTATTTGCCTTGAACGGAGTGTTGCCTCCAAATGACTGCAAAATCGAGAACGGGACGTTTGAGTCTGGCGAATTTCTGGTGACACCTATCGAAGATCATAAAGCTGAATTCCTTAAAGACATTAAGGCGCTCGTAGGAATTGTAGTGAACGAGAAGTCGCCCAAGTTTGAAAACGTCTGGCCTAGCATCTTACGAGATTGGATATCTGTGGCCGAAAGCACATTTGCCTCTAACCTGTTCGCCCCATCGATATCTCTATCCCCTTCGAGCGACAACGTGGTGGAGAACTATTTTTCCCCGGAAATTGAGGCCGATGCTGCGAAGATGCTGTTTCTACGGTGTTTACTGCTGGAGTACCTTAAAGGGATACTTCTTAAACATGGGCATACAGGGGCCAATAAGATCCCAGCCCTCACCGACGATATTCCTACCTCCCTGGTGAGGGCATTTGCCAAGCTCAGGGACGTTGATTTTGAAAATATTTTCAGCCTGCCGACTTTGCAAAGCTACAGGTCCATAACCGACAAAGGCACGATCAAAAAGCTGAAGGAATATGTGGCCCTTTTGAATCAGCCAGGGGCAAAGGTTAGCGAGTTTGCAAAACTAATAGGTAATCCCTATGAATTGGTTGACTCCCTTTTCACCTGTGTTCACCCGATTGAGGCTCAGAACCGCCGAGGTAAGATACAGACAGACCCCGAGCTCGCCGCGGTATTGGCACATCTTGCTATTGGCGATGTCGTCGGAAGCGTTGTGGACCCTTGCTGTGGTGAGGGCGCCCTGCTGTCCGCAGCGTATGACCGTCTGTCCGGGTTAGGTCTGGAATTCGAGGAGGCATTGAGGGCTTGCCAGGGAGTGGAAGTTGACTTTATCCCCGCGCAATTGGCTTCGTTACGTCTCACCTTGAAGCAGCCTAAATCACTCACGCCGTCTACTATGACCTACATAAACAGAAACGATATGTTTACTCGGCGGGACGTCTTGGAGGCTGCAAACGTTGTCCTTATGAACCCTCCGTTCAAAAGGTACGAGAACCAGGACGGTCATCCGGTCCCGAAGGAGCTGCGCCAGTATTACGCAGAAGCGATCAAAGAGATCGACGGAGAACCTGCAACGACGATCGCAGCGCAGTCTAATATTTACAATTACTATGTCGAATTTGTCACGAAAAGCGTGAAGAACGGCACCAGGGTTGCGATAATCCTTGATAATAAATGGTACAACAACAGCTACGGCCATCCGCTTAAAGCCCTGTTCCTTGCCAACTACAACATTAAAGGTATCTTCGAATATCCGCACAGTGCCTTCTTTAAAAAATGGATTATCGCCACTTCGATAATTGTGGCGGAGCGAGCCGAGACGCCCGACCCCGAAAATATTGTGAAATTCGTGCGGGCCAAGGATGATCCGAGGTCAGTCGACTTAAGTGATCTTTCCAATATTTTCATTAAGGGGGCCGGTGAGTGGCCTACCCACTGGGGTTGCGTAGAGAAAAAACAGAGCACTCTTAAGGCAAAGGATGGGTGGAAATCAAACTTTACGGCCGACTTGGAGAATGATTATCTCTCTGAGGACTGGCCGATACTGAAGAAGCTGTTTGCCTCGATGAGGAGTGGACGGCCTGACAGAGAAGGTGGTGGGACGATCGTTTACACCTTCCCTGTGGGCTTAACGGAATATGGCCCTCGGAGAGAGGTCTGCCTAAAAGAGAAGAAAGGTCGGTACGCCACGGAGGAAGGGGATGCCCTTACTGCGAAGGAGAATGCAGAAATACGAGACCTTTCAGTTGCCATTGATCCGGAATTCTTAGGTTACGCCATCAGAAATTCCAGAAATCTGTCCGGCTATGAGATCTCGGTCCAAGATGTTACCAAGTGCCCGATTATTGAGCCGCCGAGCCTAAGGGGAAGACCGGAATATATTGATTCTCCAAAAAAGGTTCCCTGGCAGCAGCACCACGACCAGGCTCTGTTGGAGATCTACTCGAACCGCAGTATGCGGAGCTACATAAGGAAAGTCATGAAGAAGGTTAATATGACCAAGAGGGTCCTTTCTCGGAATGACCTATGGTTCATCCTTAGGGAGCCCGCGGCAGGGGAGTTGATCTTGAACAGGAAGCTCAGGGAAGGGCACCGTGTCCACATCAACCCATTCGCCTTCGACGCTGCCGGACGCCAGGTCCGGATCTCCAGCAACTTCTTGTCCTTAGCGACTTGTACCGCGACGGATGACGGCACTGGCCTGGATAGAAAGAAATCAACATATCTGATCGCTGCATTCCTCATGTCGAGTTTTGGACAGCTCCAGTTCGAGCGTGAAGGTCAGAATCGGGAGGGAATGTTGTCTGTCGAAGAGCACCAGGTCGAGAGGATCCACGTTTTTGATCCCAGGTGGGTACGGCCTAAAAAGCGCGATGCGATAATTGCCGCATTCAAGGCTCTCCCATACCCGATCAAGGCAGAGTTCTCGTCCTCTGAGCTGCCGGAGAGAAACCACTTGGATGACCTGTTTGCAGACGAAATTATTTTTAGGAATAATTCACTCGATAAAAACTCTTTGCTTACAGAAGTTCATGATGAATTGGACGAATGGATAACCTCGAGGCAACCGTAATATGAAAAATAAAAGATTAACCCTTGTTTCTCTCTTCTGCGGACTTGGCGGGCTGGATCTTGGCTTCCATTGGGAAGATTTCGAGCTTTTGTGGGCGAACGACCTAGAAAGACATGCTACCGAATCGTTTGCGCTTAACTTCGGCTTCAATCCGCAATGTGGCGACCTGGCCGAGATTCCCATCGACGATATCCCGGATTCGGACATAATCGTTGGAGGCCCCCCTTGCCAGTCTTTCTCGCTCGTCGGGAAGCGGGAGCCTTCCGATAAAAGGGGAAAGCTCGTTTTCAGATTTCTCAAGATTATCGAGCGGAAGCAGCCGCGGGCTTTTATTATGGAAAACGTACCTGGGATAGCGTCTTCGATGATCAACGGCATCCGTCTAACCGAATTCCTGAAAAAGGCATACGAGGACCTTGGGTACAATGTCACCTGCATGGAAATCATGGCTTCCAATTACCTGGTTCCCCAGAAGAGAAAAAGGATGATCATGATAGGGGCAAAGGACTTTGTACCGGTGAAGCCCAATAGCTCCCTGTATGCCCGCGAATGCTATGATCTGGATTTCAGCAGCTACGACTTGAGCGCTTTGGCTGCGATTGGCGATTTGGGGCATTGTACCAAGAAAGGTGGGTTGGCAAGCTACAACGACAGTAAACCGTCTCAGTTTGCCGAGCTCATGAGGAAAGGGAACGACAATTCTTTGACCCTCCATGAGCAGCCTCGGATGTCTACCACTGATGCTACGTTGATCAAGTTTATACCGCCCGGTGGGAACTTTCAGGACGTTCCCGACGCTGTTGCGACCGGCAGGATCCTCAAATTCAAGGAGACCGGTGGCCGAACGACCACCTATGGCCGCCTGCATCCTGAGAGGCCGTCATACACCATAAACACCTATTTCAGGCGCCCGAATGTCGGCTGCCACTTCCATTATGCCGAGCCCAGACTGATCACCCCTCGTGAGGCGATGAGGTTCCAGTCCTTCCCTGATTATTTCCAGACGGTCAAGGCCGCCCAGGACAAGAGGAATGCTCTCATAGGTAACGCAGTGCCACCTTTGATGGCTCGAGCCCTGGCCTGGGGTATTAAGAAGCAGCTGCTCGAAGAAGTTCTCGATTGCGAGGAGACTATCCGCCTTGCATCTGGGACAGCACGCTGACGATGGACTTTACCGCCTCAGCGGTGTCGGTGTGCTCCCATATCCGCAAAACCTTCCAACCGTGTAATATCAGCGCTTCCGTGTCCTGCCGGTCGCGCTTTTTATTGCGTTCGAATTTTTGCTGCCAGTAGTCAATATTCGACTTGGGGATTTTTCCGTGAAGGGCGCAGCAGTGCCAGAAACAGCCGTCAACGAAGACGGCCAGTCTCTGCTTCGTGAACACTATATCTGGCCGACATTTGCGGTGACCAGCCTGGATTTTGAAGTTAACACGGTATCGACAGCCTAGTTTGTGAAGTGTCGATCGAATTGCTATTTCGGGCCGAGTGTTGACTCCTTTGTTTGCCCTCATAACTTTCACAGTGGCAGCAGAAATGGGTTGCTGAAAGGTAGTCTTACCCATAACCAGTTAAATCCTCTGATTATTCAGCAATACTGCGGTTCCCGCTAAGAACTTGACAAAGATCGGGCCATCTCTGTTCAATCCACACGAGTTGATATAGCTCAGCATAGCTAGGCGTATGACGGCTTTGGTTGCCAGGGTAACAAATAACATTTTTAGCTGCCTCTGGACAATCCTTTAGCCTCAGTGCAAAGCTTCGTGTTTCTAATCCCGTCGGGTTTGGGAAAAGAGAGCACTCAGAGTGGTATTTGCTACACAACTCTTCGAGGAAGGTGAGGGACTCTGGTGAAAGGGTATCACGAGCACCTAAAGCCCATAATGCAGCATAGCGGATTGAAACGCTGTTAGTCTGGCTATGTCTTACCTGGGCTATAAACGCTTTTACATCGCCCGGTGGAATGACGTGGGCAGGGATTGTGATTTTCTCCATAACACCTCCATTTGACAAGATTCGTTTGGCTGGCATCAGTGGGACTTTAACATAACCCCCCCAAATTAACCATCATCCTTAGCTGTAACGAACTGCTGCAAACATCCGAACATTAAAACTGCAAACATCGGCCTTTTCTTGACCACATTAAATGACGATGGATTCGTTGTGGCTCACTTTGTCTGATAACGCCATTTGTTCGCGATGGCCGCAAGTTGTGCCTCCGTCATGGCAGCAGCCTGCCAACCTTTATCGAAGTCGATGTCGTTCGAACGGGGTAATTGCTCAGGCGTGAGGGAGCGAATGAGAATTCTCGATGGAAGGACTGCCGCTTGGCCGACAAAAATAGCTTCTTGCCGCCGCAAACCCGAAAGCATCTTTGTGAGCCCCGCCATCGAATCGGGAAGAATTGCCCGGACATGCTCGCGATCCGCGTCATTTGTAATTCGGAGAATTATCCAGCTATTGCACTGCGATAGCACCGTCGCCTCGACCTCACTTGGTCTCTGAGAGACCAATAGGAGTCCAATCCCATATTTCCGCCCTTCCTTTGCGATCCTTCGAATCGCCTCTTGAGCGGCTTCGTATTGAGCCTCGCCGCGATTTGGGACGTATCGGTGTGCTTCTTCACAAACAAGCAATACCGGGTTATTTTGGCGCTCATCCGCCGTCTGCCAAACTTTCAAGTTGAAGAGGGTCCTCGCGATTACAGCACTTGAAACACCTGCGACCTCGTTTGGAACACCTGAAAGATCGACGATCCTCGGCTGAGCCCCATCACTCACAAGTTGGGACAATATTGCAGGGAACGGATCTTGAGCGGCTCCGTCCCACTCCTTCATCAAGAAGGCAACACGTGCGTCACGAACCAATACGTCGAGCTTCTCCAAGATTGAATTATGAGAATCCTGCTTGCTGGGCGTTAGTGCGTTCTTTGCCGTTTCTATGATGCCAATGAGTGTTGCTAGCTTGTATGGCACAGGAGAATCGACTGTAATTTTAGCCACATCAAGACCAAGAGTCGTTGCTCCTTGGACTCTGGCCTTAAGCAACGCCGTTTTTACAATATTGGCTTGGGACGTGGCGACGAATTCAGTCTTTCCAATCACCAATGCTACCGTCTCGGTGAAATTCAAAAGCCAATAGGGCAAGATCAACGAGCCGTCGTCTGTCGAAAGTTTCTGATGGCCTGGAAATGCAGCTGAATACTCGTTATGCGGATCGAGCACGACAATGCGTGGCTTCCAATCGGCCAAACCAGCCTCAGCGCCCCTTTCGAGAAGACTGTGAAGAACTGCCGCAACGGTTCCTGACTTTCCCGCCCCCGTTGAGCCGAGAATTGCAGTGTGCTTTCCGAGCAGTTCATTCATCTCGGCATAACACTTTGTCCCGCCGGTTCCGACGTGTTCACCGAGATGGACGGAAGGGCCTTTCCCGTGGCCATAGATGAACCGAAGCTCCCGTTTAGGCGTCAGGTAAACAGTTTGCTGGGGGAGCGGGTAGGTTGCAACGCCCCGATTAAATTTGAGATTCCAACGAACCGGCGCGACTGACGTGTCGCTGAGCCACTCACCTTCGCCAAAAAGGTCTGCTTCAATCACGCGCTCATCGCTCGCTGCCTGCGTTGCAATGCCGTGCTCCAACTCATATTCCGCCTTCATGCGGAGCCGTCCGACAAACGCAAAGATAATCCTCCGGCCAAAATGAATCTTCACGATAGAACCAAACTGACCTATGGGATAAGTATCGCCACCGAAGATGCGCGACAGCTCAGTGATCCCTGGTTTCAGTTCGGCCACGATGTGAGAGCCATCGACCTCAATAATCGTCCCGATTGCAAGATTCTCGACAGGGGCATTCGGGTTGTGAGAAGTCATCGTTCGCCTCCAAGCAATCGGGTTATATTTTCAAATTTCGACCATGGCAGGTCGTTGGCCGACTTTGCTGCTGTGGTTCCGTGGAAGAATCCCCTACGGGCATAGATTCTCACTTGGTCTGTGATTTCCTTGTCCTCATGTAGCCGCTTCAGTTCGCCGATCGGCTCCTCGTCGAACGTGAACACCACAACAGTCAATTCCCCTCCGGACTCGCGCAGAGCTCGTTCGACTTCGATGTTGATGTGAGAGTCGCCGAAGCTGTATCCGCAGACGGTCAGCACCGTTTGACTGCCGGATTGTGGTCTAAGAACGCGACGAGCAAGGCTGGATAACTGAGCATATGGGTCTCGTTGAGTTTCTCGGTATTTCGTCGAGGCAGGCCAAATGAGAACCTTGCGGTCGTTCCCCTTTGGCAGCGTGAGGCTTTTCGCAATTCTCCGCGGTAACGGGTCACCCGATATCTCACTCCAATCAATCGACCCGTGCAGCTTTAGGACACGCGCAGCAAGTCCATCCGTCGCGAAGGTTGTTGTGTCCCACCACGCGCTATTCCCACCGCTCATTCCGTCGGCATAACGCAGCTTTTGAAGTGCAAGAGCGCTTTCGATCAAGGTGTCGTAGTTCAGCACGAGATAATCCACTGGCCGAGTAGCAACGGTTCTACCAGGCCGTGCGGGCCGATGCACCGCTTGGATGAACTTCCAATGTACCTCAAGATTCACGGCGATATCAATCACCTCCGCTATCGCCTCCTTGATTTGGTCTACTGCATTTTTGAGCTGTTTTGCGGAATAATCGACTCCGTTGAGTGGGGCCGTGCTTGTCGTGGCGCCGCGAGCGCCACGCCGTTCGGCAATCGCGACCAAATCAACCAATTCGCTCAGGTAGTCCTCAATGTTTGCGGCCGTCGCACCTGCGAACAGCCCTTCGATAGCAGTCAGAATTATAATTGTTGTCGCATCTAAGTGCGCGCTCGCGAGGGTCTTGGCCGTGAGTTCTGCGGTCAATGGGAGACCTGCGCATTTACTGCATCCTGCACCGAGCAGGAATGCCTTGCCGCTCTGCGTTAGGAGGTCGTCTAAATCATTCAGAGCAGTCGCGAATGCGGGCTCTTTCAACGGTGTAAAGTCGTCTGGCATAGAGTTTCTCCTGTGGAGTCAGTTTTGCGTTAGTCGAGGGAAGGCATAGGTGTAACGACTTCGGGTCGGTTTTGTTTTTCACCCCGATGGAGACCCTGTTGCCAACGGCTTTCCCAATGAGTAATCACAAGTGCTCCTCAATATCCTTATGAACGCCCGTGATGTACTGACCAAAAATGTGTTGACGATGCCCTTCTTGTCCGCTTAGATAGAAAAGGCAGAGCCATTGTTGACTCTGCCCCCTGTCATATCGTTTTTACAAGCCCTTTACATGTGTCGCAGATAATATCTGCCCCACGATTTGAGAATCCAGCGGATACGGAGGAAATCTTTATATTCAATCCACCACTGTAAGCAGGATTTTCGTTTTCCTCTAATGTTGCTGAGCCCTCTTTGTCGCATTCCGGGCACTTCAAAGGGATGTCGAACTTCTCAGTTTTTGCCATTATGATTTCCGATTAACTCTCGATTTTTTTTGCGAAGAAGGCGCGCACGATATCGACCTTATCCGGGCGTTGTTTCTCAACCAATTTCAGGATAGCGGTGTTCAGGGCCGGATCAAGAATCATCCACATGGGCAACCCCCTACTTTGCGGGCTACCGAGCGGCGATTCATCATTGCCATTCCAGCGAAAGCCGATACGCCTTTTCCTCTCCCACATGCCGATGGCATAAGCGCATCCATTAGCGCCATTATCGATAATCACGTCAACCAAGCTCCAATACGCTTTTGGGGAGATTACATCTTCAGGTGGAATATGCGGCATACTGACTCCTTTTCAAAAATGCCCAAGAGAATATACGTTTCCTTGTACGTATATCGTTTGGTGGAAGCTATGTCAAGCCATACGTATGCGATACCACTTCAGCCCTTACAGGGAGCGCTTCAGAATTCGGATTACAGAGTTCGTTAGGCCGATGACCTGGGGGGCAGCAAGGCTGGGAGGCAGTTATATTTGTAAGGGAGTAACGAAGCCATACCCGCGCAACGCTAACGTACTTTGCTATCCGTTTTCTGGGGCGACCCATAAAGGCGTTCCTTCCCCTCTTTTTTGTATTACAAGTTTAAGGGTTTCGAACTTTACATAATGGGCAATTATGGGCCGCTAAAACGCATAAAACCGCCACTAGGGCGGTTCTGTCGTCAACATGCCATTTTTTAGCCATCTCAAAGTCCATGCAATGCTAAACTCTCCAGCCAAAAGCGTCTTTTGGGGGGTCTTGGATAGCTGCGTTCTAGGCTTCCCCGCCCTTCCCTACTCCACCCCACCATTAACTGCCTGTCTCAAGACGCTACTCGCCTTGAAAGTCAGTATCTGCCGGGGTTCAATCGTGATTTCCTCCCCCGTTTGCGGGTTCCGGCCACGGCGAGCCGACTTTGCCTTTACCTCGAAATTGCCAAACCTTGCTATTTTCAGTTCCTCCCCGCTCTCCAGGACACCCTTTATGGTGTCAAAGAAGCACTCAACAACATCGATGGCTTCCTTCTTTGTCATCCCCGTTGTGCTTTGGATCTTTTCTACTATGTCGGCTTTTGTCATGTGTCCTCCCATGTTCTTTAAACGGGCACATCATAAGGCGAGACTCAGAAATAAGCAAGCATTTTCAGCAACTTCACTCTATAACTGTCAACCCGACGCTCGAGTCCAATGCCTGCGTGTCATATCTCAAAGAATATTTCTTCTTCACCTCCCATTTCTCGAAAACAATAATCTTCGCGGCTTTACTTGGGATGAGAGGTTCTCCTGCGATCCTGTTTTCGCGCCCATGATCTGCCGGGATTTCACGCGCCGCCCTAACCAGGTATGGCTTCAGCGACGGAGGCGTTTGTCCCGGCACGCTCAAAGGCTGCGGGAGCCGCTTAATATCAAAAAATGCGCCATATGTCGTGCTCGAGGGAGTTTGCCGGGTGTGGCAGCAACAATCTGAACTACAGGCCAACCCCCTCAACAGCAACGCCGTGAGACCACCAACAAGGTCCACGGCGTTTTTTTATTGGTGTGAATGTGAACCAGCAAGCGGGAAAAAGGTCACATTAAAGGAGCGTCCCCTGCTTCCGGACGGGCTCGATGCACTCCGGGGTGTTGTTACGAGTTGAGTTCACCAGGGGGCTTACCTCCCACTTTTGCAGTTGGTCAGCCGGGAACGGCCGGTAGAGGTGCTGCAGGTTGGCCGGGTTGGTGATCCCCTGGTCCAGCCACAACCCGAAGTCACCAGGAGCAAGGAGGACCGGCATACGGTCGTGGATCGACGCCAGAATCTCATTTGCCCCAGTCGTGAGGATCGAGCAGGTCTCAACGACCTCTCCTTCCGGCGATTTCCATGACTCCCACAACCCGGCGAAGGAACAGGGCGCCTGGTCGCGGCGAGTGAAGTAATAGGGGATCTTGCGGCCGGGCGCCGCGGCCCATTCATACCAACCGGACCCGGGGATGATGCAGCGCCTAGTCTTGATCGCCCGGAAGGCCGGCTTCTCGTGCACCGTCTCGCTACGGGCGTTAATCATCTTGGCCCCGAGGGACAGGTCCTTGGCCCAGTGTGGCACCAGCCCCCAGCGGAGGGGCGAAACCAGCCGACGGCCGCTCGAGTCCTCCCGGACGGCAAGGACCTCCTGTGTCGGGCAGACGTTGTACCTCGACGGCCTTAAGGCTAACGCTTCCACCCCGTCCACCCCGTAAACCTCTGCCAGTTCTGCCGGCGAAAACAATGCTGTAAAGCGACCGCACATTTTAGCTGCCCCAGGTTGAAAATCTCTGAATGTAATCGCTGCGACGCTTTATGAATGCTTCCATCTCACGCCTGTTGGCTGAAGGGCTGGTGCAGGCTCTAGCGCAGGTCGCAACTATGTCTCGATAGGTGGCCATAGAAACTACCTGATGGCCACCGAAGTTAATGAAGAGGCCTGAGTTCACCCGTTCGGCAATTACAGTCCCGCGCGGGAACATGATGATACATGGCAGTTCTCCGCACGCTTGAAAAATGACAAACCGCCAACTCGGATCAGCAGATGCAGTGTTTTCCGGCAAGGCTTCAAACGAAAGGTCGATATCACCGCCATGGGATAGGCTTTCATAAGCATCTGCGATTTTTTGTGACCTGGCCACCAGAACACAGGGGCCCTTTGGTTCGTAGAAACCATCACCACTCATCTCAATACCCAGTAGGTTGAGCAGGCGGCCCAGCGCATTGCTGGTAAGAGGTGCATGGTTGGAAATATACCACTTGAGCCTTTGTGCTGTGACCCCGATCTCTCTGGCAACCTCAATTTCCTTGCCTGGCCATGATGCCAGCATCAGCTTGACGATCTCCCTGGCCTCATACTCGTAATCTTCATCGGTTATAAGGTCAACCGACTCTGGGTCCTCTGGGTCTGCTTCCGCCGGAGGGTTACCCAAAAGCAGCCAATGGCACCCATCGGAGTCAGCATGAAAGTAACTATGGGAACTGGGTGGCAGGCTCGCCTCCCAGACAGAGAGCCACGGGCCACGGACCCAGTCCAATTCCATCGGCAGGTCGGCCGCCACATCCCTGCGAGGCAGTTTAACCCATGCGTTTGCACGTTCTGCAATATCCTTGTTGCTCGACTCCCAACGCTTAAACTCAACATCAGATCTGTGACAGTATTCTGCAGCCATGGCCAACAGCTCCACTGTCGTGATCGACGGGGTGCCAATGCCTAGACTGAGCCACATCGCATTGTTCTGGGCGCTTCTGAGAGAAGAGGAGAATTGTTTGTCTTGCCCGTCTGCGATGACGACATTTACTCCTACCTTCGCGAGCTTCGCGCGGAGATCCGGACTGGCTTTGGCAACATGCCGGTTGACCTTTAGCGTGTCCGGATAACCAAGTAGTCCCGGCGCCCTGCGCCATGCTTCCTGGAGCACATCACAGAATGAACGGGGCTTGTCCTCGCGAGAAAAGGTCAGCCAAGAGATAGGTGTCCCGGCAGCGGTCACCCCGTAAAGGATCAGGGGGGTGAGCCCATAGCCAGAAGCTGCCTGCAGGGATATCGGTTCCCGCACAAATACGATTCCGTGCTCAGGGTGCCCGAACACATATTTGGCGATGGCAACGTAGAACTGGTGCTCGCGGACAGTGGCATCCTGATTTGCCAAACGGCCTCCTTCTTCACAGCACCTCAGCCAGCAAGGGAAAGGAGTGGCGCCGAGGGCTATGCCCAAGGCAACTCCTGGCGCACCTCAAGAAACTAGGTGCCTTTGACCACACGATATCGAAGAAATCTGTATGTTAAAAGGTTTTGGATAACTGGTCAACGGTATAAAGCTTGGAATCCTTAGTCGCTGCTAGCTTGTACAGGGGTCACCTCAGAATTCGGATCGTAAAGTACGTTAAGCCGTTGGTGCCAAAGGACTGTTTTCACCAAGGGTGAAATAAAAGGTCGCTCCCTTGTCTGGTTCCTCCTCAGCCCAAATACTGCCGCCATGGCGCCGAATGACCCGCAACTCGGGGTCCAAAGGTTTGACAGTCTTGCCGGCTAACATGGTTCTCCTAACTGTTGAGAAAGGTATGTGCCGAGGGGTGCAGCCCCGGGACAAAGCCTTGGTCGAGGCAGCGCAGTACCGACTGCGGCGTGATCACTCTCAGCTCAGCGGTTTCCGCAACCTCTGTCGCCGAAACGTATCCTTGGTGGGACCACTCCAGGAAATGCCCTTTCCACACCAGGAAGAATTTGCGCTGGTCAGCCACGAAGGCCCCGTTAGGCAGCAGGGCCGCCTGGCGCCGAACCACGATAGGCTTCGCGCCGGTCCTTTCCCCCTGCAGCCACAGGTCGATCGGGCCGATGTATTTGGTCGGGCCGGTGTACCGGTCCCCGTTGGCCTGGTACCAGGCCCTCTTGAACTCTTCGTGCCGGCTCCGAAGGCACTCATGGTCATTACAGGGGCGGTGGCCGGCAGCGAGGGCGCTGGACTCGTCCAGAAAAAAGAGCTCGGTGTAGCATCGCGGCTTCATCACCTCTCGGGGCGCGCGGTCACCGTGGTCGATCACGCAGTAGATCCAGGCGTACTGGTTCTTGACCATGGTCCTGGTCAGCTGCCACTTGGCGTTGTGCAACACCCCGCGGTTGCCCATCAGGGTGGAGATTTTGGTTGAGACTGCCTCGATAGCACCTTCCGGATTAACCTTGTTCTGGAGTGGGCTCGGCCGAGGGACCCGCTTTGGGTTCGGCTGGGTCATAGCACCCCCTCCCGCATCAGCGGCAGGCGCTCCTCCAGCGGCACGGTCCGGTGCAGCTCCGAGAGAGCCTCACGGGAGATGGTTTTCTGGGTTGCCTTCTGGTGTTGGATCCGCTGCCAGACCTTCTTGCCGGGTCCGTTGTAGAGCAGGGTAAAGGATCCGGAGGGAGAGACTTCTAGGGCGACCAGGTGCATCGGTTCCCGCCTGAGGGCGATGGAGCCGGCTCCCGTGCAACGGACCTGAACTTCGAGTTTCTTCCGTCCGTCGCTCCAGGTGCAGTTGTGCTCATCTGTTTTGGCTCCGAACTCCAGACCAAAAGCGAGCTTTGCGGCAATCTGGCCGAATGCCCCCACCATGTGACCATCCGGGGTACACTTTCCGATCCTGAAGGCCGAGCCGATCTCCTCAGTGCTTCGGTATATCTCGGCGATCCTCCTTTTGAATGCTGCTGTTTCCACGGTGCCTCCTGTATAGCAGTCCCAATCATTACTCCCGCGTTGTGTTCTCCTCCGCCTATTCGGACCCTTCGGCCATTTTCTCTGCCGCGCCAGTCTGGAAAGCCGGTCGAGCATTCGCACGGCCGGGCCAGTCTAGTGGGCGAGCAAACCGGTACTGTCGCTGATATGGCCGAACGTCGCCGGAAGCCCCTCCATGCCTGCCAACGCCTGCAGGAGGCGAAGCGCCAGGGCCGGGTTGTCCGCGATCTTCCCTATGAAGGGCGTTGCCTCGATCATCTTACCCTGCCTGTCGTCACTTCAAGGAAACCGGCCATGCGGCGGTCGGTTGCGTCGTCCCATTCTGGCGTCGTTCCGCCGCCGAGCGCCGAGCGCGACAGCAGGTCGTTCCAGGCGATGCAGGTCACCTCCGGAATCATGATGCAGCCCGGGCAGGCGCTGCCCCGCTGGTCACACAGTGAGCCGGATTCGCACTGCAGATACTGTTGGTCATACATCTGTCGCAATACTGCCGCTCCGAAGTTGCGCCACATGGAGGAGATGTTGCGCAGGTCGGGTGTAAGGGCGCTACGGTAGACGATGAAGGAAAGGTCGGCGGGATAGATACATTCCCCCAGCGACCCTAACTCCAGGCCGGAGAACTCGGCTATGACATGCATCAGTTGGTGCGCCATCGTGTGCAGGAGCGTGAAAACGAGGTTGGGAACAGACCGCGGCGCCGATCGTTTCCTCCGGTATGCTTGGAGGTAATAACCAAAATCCTCATACTGCTCAATGTAGCGGGCACCGAGCTTCTGCCCCGGCGCCAGCGCCGGTTCTACCGGCACATTGTTGGCCTCCAGCCAACGCACCACATCATCCTGCTTCAGCCTGACATATATGCCTTCGTTCTGCTGCTGCAGCGTGTAAATAGGGCGCCGGTTCCGCTCCACATGGGGGAACAGGTTCAGGCGAACGGGCATGGACATACCTTTGCAGTCGTGCACCGGGCCGTGTGATACACGGGAATAGCCGAATGAATACTGGATGATGTCGAGCTTCCTGACTAGGTGGATGCTCTCCACGCCGAGGATGCTACAGGCCGTTCCCATCTCCTGGCGATACGTCACCAGCCCCTCGTTGTCGCTGGCCCATGCCGGACGGATATCGGCCGGCGGGTTGAGCAGGTCGGCATGACTGCCCCGGCTCTCTTCAGCCAAGTATTTCTTCGTCATGCTCTCGTGTTCCAGCCCGAGTCGGATCGGGTCGTACCGGCGGATATAGCCGTGCCGGGCGCGGCACTGTCCCAACAGTTCAGCCGGTGGGTCCACCTGCTGCTGCGGCAGGATCCCCTGCAACGTTCGGGCAACCAACTCCTCATACAGGGGAATGACAGCATTATCGTCATTGGCGTGGGCCACTGCCAGTTTTGCAGCCATGTCCTCATAGACCGCGAACAGCCTCATCTTTTCCGGCCCCGCAGCCTGGCACAGCTGCCGGAGCTCGTAGTGGGAGAGCTCGTGGCCCGGGTAGCCATACATCTTCATCAGCCTCTGGCCCAGCTCGAGCTCCCGGCCGGCCTCCAAAAGGGAGACTAGCCCTGGGTCGTTGTGCGGGATGAACCGTTCCGACTGCGGGTAGAAGACCGCACTGGAGCGGTAGGAGATCGGGAGCATCGTGCGCTCGTCGATGATGTGCTGCACGTCGGGGTACCTGTTGAATATGCCATTGGACACCGGGTCGGTGAGGAACAGGTTCTTGAAGTCGCCACAGTTCGTGCACTGGAACTTCCAGTCGGAGAACACCCCAGTGAGCGCCTTGTGCAGACGGTATTGCGTGCCGCCGCAGCCACATGCGCCACGCGGGTGGAGCGGCTCGACGCTGCCGCTCCAGTGATGGAAGAAAACATCGAGTTGTCGCCATGCGTGCTTATTCCTGTTCCTGCAATCGCTGCGCGCCTCTTGTTCCGTCCGTTTCCGAGCCAAGTCATCCACGCTGTCGTAGTTGTGCAGCAGCCCGCAGACGGAACAGTAGAAGTTGAGCGGCGCCGGAGCGTAACCGATCTTGGACGGGGTAACCATGTGGAACGCCTCGATATGGACATCCGGCACTCCGTTCAAAAGCAGGGAGGCATCGAGGGTCTGTTCCGGGTGGACCGGCACAGGTCTCGGCTCCGTGCTGCGGCAGGTCATTCCGCGCTGGTGCCAGTTGTTGATGTACTCCCGCATCAGCTCCTCTATTTGACGCTTGATGGCGGGGTTGTTGTCGGCGGAGGCGAGGTCCAACCCCGACGGAGTCGCGATGAAGCAGCCACGGCCACCCTCGAAGGTGAAATAGCTCCCCGGAGCGTACGTCATGGCAAGCTGGGTGCGTGCCCTGGTCATGCATGGCCCGTTCATGGTCTGGGTCCCTCCTCGCTGTCCATGTCGCTGCTGTCAGATGTCTGCTCCCTCACCAGCTTCGTCGCCTTCACGATCGCGTCCGGCACCTGCGGAGTCCTGAATCCGGCACCGGGGAGGTACTGGCTGGGTACTATGTAGCCGGCCTCATCAATGTCGCGCAACGACGTCATGGGGCGCATCTGCACCTGCGTCGACCGCCAGTAGTCGGCCAGCGAATCGCCCAGCGCGGGCCGTGTCGCCAGCTCGTTGGTGATGTCGCGCAACAGCTGGTGGAGCAGGTCCTCGTAGTATTTCATATTGCCGGGCCTGCCCAGCCCCTCCCCTCCCCTCCCCTGCACCGCTACCGCACGCAAGGCAAACTCCGTCAGCTCAGAGAGGAACAAGTTCCCCATCCTGCTCTGGAGGGACTTCACGGTCGCCATCGATGACAGGGGCTTATATTCCAGCTTGTCACGGCACCCCATAAACTGTTCTTGCTCCTTCACACCGTTGAGCCAAAGCTGGAAGACGCTCGGCATCACGCGCCGAATAGCATTGTCTGCCCACCGTTCGACCGCCGCCGGGGCTACCATCTGTTCCAGGAAGCGATGGAATATGTCGTGGACTTCTACGATATAGCGGTCGCGCCTGCTGTGCGGCGTCGGTAGCAGCAGACTGAACCCGGTGTGGGTGCGCCCGACCCGCGACGAGGCTTGGATGTACTCGGCAATGTCGCTCGGGGCACCGACGAAGTACATGGCGTTGAACATATCCAAATCGACCCCGTGGGAGATTGCGGAAGTTGCGACGATCTCTCGCAGCGCCCCGTCCAGATCGTCCCCGTTCACAGACTCTTCGGCCCGGCGCATCACCTTCTGGATCTCAGTGATGTCGACCCCGCCGGAGATGAGGGCGGTCTGCAGCTGGGAGAACTCCTCTCCCAGAAGGAGATGCCTCTTGGCAGCAGCGTCGGTGATCGAGTCGAGCACCTGATCTCCACCCCGCTTGCTGTTCACGTACACGAGCGTGATGCGGTACAGGTCGAGGATGCTATGCAGTTCGTCCATGGTGAGGACAGTCAGCGCCTTCTCCCAGAACGGCCGCAGCGGCGACGGCGGCAGGGCATCGCAGACCTCCCGCGCCAGCTCCGCGTCGCCCCGTGCCGCCAGGCGCCACCACCGGGTAACGATGGCGTGGTAGGTGGCGAGGGCCGTGGCGGTGGCGACCGCATACACCCGCCCGTTGGTGATGAGCGTGGCATAGGTTCTCATCACAGGGGAGATGGCTTCCGGCCGCCGGGGGTCGTCCGCCGGTAAGAGCTTCCCGCGCTCTGTGCTAAACGGCGGGGTCGGGATGGTGTAAAAGCTCTCGTAGAGTGACGTGCCGGGGTATGGGAACCTGGTAGCCCGCCGTTGGTACAAGGTCTCTATCTGCCGGTCCGGGGAGGAGATGGTGGCGGTGGCGGCGATGACTTTGGGCAGGCGCGGAGCGCCGTTGACGTCCCGCGCCACGCGGTCGCCAAGCAGCGGGGCCAGTCCTGTTAGCAGCTGGTCGAATGCGGTTTCGAACAGGGCGGCAAAAGTGCCGAGGCTTTCCTCAAGAAGGTGCGCCTCGTCCTGGATGACCAACGACGGGAACGGGTCGAAAAAGATCTCCTCGCCGTCATAGAACGCTGGAGCGACAGGGGTTGCAGAGGCAAGGGCCTCGGTGAGCTGCTTTTCGGTACGGGGCATGAGTAGCCGCCCGCCGCTGCCCCGGAAGCGTGCTAGGCCAAGCATGCCGGTGATCATGTTGATGGTCGAGTCGTGCTGGCCGATCAGGGCGAGTTTATCGATTGTGCCCAGGACCACCGCCGGGGCAAAGCCGTATATATCATCGTCGGTGATATGGAATGGCAGGGGCTGCTGTCCGCCGTGCCGGACGTTCCATGGGCACGCCGGATCCGTGCAGACAATGGCGACCCGCTTCTGGGGGTCCCCCCCTCTCCTTAGGCCAGTGACTCCCTTGCAGTACGGGCATTCTGGCACCTTGTTGAAGGCCCGGTTGGCCACACGATATTCCTGGTACTCATCGTCACCCTCCGCTGGGTCCTGGGCTCCCAACCCGAGATTAACGCCGGACAGTTCCTTGGCCGCGTTTTTGTTCGGGGTGTTCGACGAACCGACCCAGAACCCGATGGCAAACGGGTCGCCCGGGACCCGTTCATCAAGTCTGATCATCTCCGCCTGTGCCAGGAGCCGGAACAGGCGCTGGGCCTGCTGGATGGTGAGCAGGCGCAAAGGGTAACGAATAAGGGCCGTAACGCCGATAGCCTTGCCGCGCAGCCGGTCGAGGAAGAGGCTATAGACGAGCAGGCCGTAGAAAGCCTCACTCTTGCCGCCGCCGGTCGGGAAGTACAAAAGCGTAGCGGTTTCCTCGTCGCGGCTATGGTCGTAATAGCCCTGGAACCCACGGCACCGGGAGGCCTGTCCCGGTAGGTGCGACAGGATGAACGTCAGCTGGAACAGCCGCCACGCACCCTTTATTCCCCACGCTCTTGCCATGGCCCGATTCAACAGCAGCCAGGCACGGTACGGCACGCCCTCCGGTGCGGCCGGGTCGGCAAGGTAGCCTCGCCGAGATTCCTCCAACAGCCTAATTCCCTGCCTAATCGCATTTATCTCGGCGCCGTAGGCGGCGATGTCGGCCTCATATGCTATCCGCTCCGCCTGCCGGTGGGCTTCGTCGTCGAGGTGCGCAGCGGGATCAATGCCCCGCTGGCGATCGACCCACGCGCGGTACTCTTGGGTGATCCCGTAAAGGGGCGCGAGGTCCTCCCCTTCGTCCCCCAGCTTTACAAATGAGGTGTCAAGACCGTCGACCTTCCGCCCTTCCAGCTTCGGCTGCTGATACTTGGGGAGACAGGTGGTGGAAAGAACGACAGCTCCGTCTCCTCTCGACTCCTTGATCCCGCAGTTGACCCCCAGGGCCGCGTAACTGAAGAAGTCGCGGAAACGGTAACTGGGCTTAATACGCTGTAGGCGCAGGCGGTGGTGCAGTCCGGCAGGGAGCGTGACCTTCACCTCGACCTGGAAGATACACTGCTCGTACCGCTTCAAGACCCTAGGGCAAAGGTCGTTGGCCGTGTTTTCTAGCACGACCCTCATGTTGTCGACATTCCGCAGGCCGAAATCCGTCTGTTTGCTAATGGCCAGCCGGTAGTCGGGCAGTCCGGGCGGGAGGAGCCTGTCAATCACGGCAGGGACGGCACGGGCACGCTCTAGGAAATTCCTCCAAGCCTCCGGCCCGGCGACGTCGGCCGGCATAACCTTGACATCGCGGTATGCCTCTGCCTGCCCCTCCGTGGTTTCAAGCCAGGCAGCGACCTGCCCGACGATAGATGAGCGCAACAGTTCCGATAATTCCTCCGCCAGCCTGGCGCAGTCGTCGTTGGTACCGTCTGCCGGAATGACCACGGCAAGACTATCGCCGGTGGCGAACCTTTTCCACTTCATCGGGATGGCTGCCGGCCTCACTAAGCCGGGCGGAATATTGCCCCCCTCGAACCGGTAACCGCCCCTGCCGTCCTCCCGGGCCTCCTCTCCCGGTTCCGTCTCATCTTCATCCCGCTCCTCGTCAGCGTCGTTCACCAGGTCGGGGATGCCCAACTCGGCGCAGACTTTATGGAACACCTCATCTCGCAACTGTTTCCGCACCGTAGCGTTGGCCGCCCTCCCCGTGTCTCTGCGGTACTGCTCCAGTGCAAGGGCGAAGCGCTCCCTGACCTGGCCGTCAAGTGCCTGCTTTACTCCATCCTTCAGCATGAAGCGCGGTCTCATGGCGTTGCGCGGATCGACAATGTCGTCCCACTCCGGCAGCACCAGGACATAAACCGCATAGCAGGCACCGACCCCGATCTTACCGGGCACACCCCGAAGTATCTGCAGGTCCATCCCAAGGGTTGGTATCTTGAGGTACTCCGCCAAGGAGTCCATGCCGAATCGGTCCCGCATCGGCATGAGGAACGCAGTGGCGAACCGGCGTGACGGTTTTTCGCCGCACACATACGCACCCTGCTCCCCTACCCCAGACAACTCACGGTATAGCCGTTGCACCAATGCCGCCGCCAACGCCTCTTTCGCCTCGCCATGGTCGTCCCTGCCAACCCTTGCTATCGTCATGGCCACTCCTTCTCTATCGTCCCGACCTCGACCATGGCCAAGCGGGCGTAATCCTCACAGCGGCGTAGATCCTCGTCGTCCCCGCCCCACACTTGCAAAGCGCTGTCCTGGTCGGTCAGCAGCTCGATGCCGTAGTTGAGCAGGCTGAACCCTGCTCTGATGCGCAGCGATCTGGTGCCCGCCACGGCACCCAGCCAGAACCGGTCCGCCGCATTTTGCGACAGGCCGATGACAGCCGCGAAGACATCGAAGGTGCTTTTGCTCTGCGGGGCGTGCGGGCGCACCACGTCAAGGGACTCCCCCAACAGGCCGTCCACGTTCAGCCAGTTGACCGCCGTTTCGAGGGTCGGCAGCGAGTCTACCCCGTGTGCCGCCATCCTGGCCAAAAGGTCCCGTGCCTTGTCCCGAACGCTATCCCCAGCCAAGAGGCCGCTGAAGGTCTTGATTGTCTCGTGGTAGTGCCTGATGAATCCCGGGGCATCCCTGCTGACCAGACAGTGCCGCTGCACCATGTCGGTGTAATCATCATCGGCGACAAACACCAGGTCGCCCGGCTCAAGCCTGCCAGCGTTCGTTCTAATAAACGGCCGCGGTTCAGCATCAGCCTGGTAGCGCACCACACTGGTACCTTCGAGCAAGGTGATGTGCCTTCCGTCCGCCGTGACGAGCGCCATCGGCCTCCCCTCGCCATCACGACTGTAAAGCGCCGGATGCCTCTGCGGGACCTCATGCGGGTTAAGGTCGTATTCGGCCCCCTCAAGCGCCGTGTCCAGCGCTTTCCAGAGTTCCTCGACCCTGCTACGGATCGGCGCATAGAGGCGGCTCTCCCTCAGGAAGCTTGCCTGTTTACGAAACATGATCGCCGTTGCCTCGTCGCAGATCAGGTGGACGATGCCCGGGGTGGCGTCCCACGCCAACAGGCGCTCTATCGAGTTCCATCGGGGCATGAGCAGATATATCTTGTCGAAGGCGGGAAGGCGCCGGGCGCAGTAGTCAAGGCCCTTCATCCCGTTCGTCACCTCAAGCCACGGCTTGTCGTCATACCCGGCACCTTCCAGCATCGCCATGGCAAGGCGTTCTGTGCGGTAGTCCGACAGCACAACCATGGACGTCCGGAATGTGTCGAAGAAGTTGTTGAGGTTTTCGTTCCGTTCCCGCTCCGTCCTGACCAGTTGTCGCAACATATTCTCCGCCGGGGTCGACTCCACCAGCCCTTCCAGGGCGGCCTCGAAGTCAGCGGAAAAGTTCCTCGCCCGCTGCTCCTCGGCTCCGGCACGGCCAAACCGTATCTGGTCGTGCAAGTCGCCCAGCAGTTTTTGCGGCTTGAGCATGCCGAACAGGTTATGGCCCTCCTCCCCCATGATCCTGTCGCAGGTAGCCATCCCCGTCGGGGAGCAGATCATGAGACGCAGAAAAAATTGCATGTTGTGCACCGTGGTGGCGATTCTCACATCAAGCGGCTCGAGGTCGTCGGCTAGGCGCTGCCCGCGTCGTAAAAGAGGCGTGAGATAGCGCCCTAGACAGGTAACAACGTAATTGGGGACACCGGAACGGGGGGTGGTATGAACAGCCTGGGACAGCATATCAGACGACGTGTTGATGACGAGCGTCTCCGCCGGCCGCTCGTTAACGACCTTCGTCCGGACCTGATATGCATCAAACAGCGACCGACCAATGGCCAAAAGCGGCGGCATCTTGTCACCGACTATCATCCGCGTGTAGTCGAGCATCTTCTTCGCCTTCTCCGGCCACTCCTCACCATGGCTCCGTTCAGCCTGCTCGACGTCGATGAGGACAATGTCGGGGATCCGCGTCCTCAGTACCCCATGATAGCCCCGCCACAGCACGCTGTCCGGCGGCAGGCCGAAGAGGACGAACGGCGTCCGCGCCGGGTCGAACAAGTCGCTTGGAATCTCGTTCACCCTGAGTTGGGTGTACCTGACGACCCTCTTGAGGAAGCGGCGGCGGCACCATTCGACCGACTCCCGCATGTTATCCCCGATAACTAGGATTGGCGATATGTCGGCAAGGGACGGGTGTTGGAGGGCATCGTTCGCCTTGAGCGCCGACATTTGCGATTCCGTTAGGTGGGGCGACGCCAGATGCGGGTCCAAGTCGGCGAGGCGGAATAGGTGAGTATGGAATGTGCTGCACCGGCCGCCACACCGGTGGTTGCGGTTCTGCCTGATGATGATCCTGCGGTACGCAAGTACGCTGTCGAGGAGGCGTTCATGCGCGGGCACGAACGGCCACACCAGGGTCGCGAGACTGGACAGGTGTTCCGCCTGCGTCAGCGCCATGATGTCCGGGTTGTTGTCCCGGTCGGTTATGTGCCAGAGGGTGGCCAGTTGGGGCAGCAATGCCGCCACATGTGGAGTCGGCCAGACGGTGGCCGTGCGTGACTGCCTTGACGCCACGGTCTCGATAAAGGTCTTGAACAGGGTCTGCAAGGCGCTTTCTGTGAACAGCTGTGCTCTTGGCGCGCTGATGCGCATGAAAGGTATATTGGCCAGATAGGGGTAGTACCGCATCAGAGGCCTCGCGTCAGGGCACGGATCATTATCTCGTCAAACCGAGCCGCGGGTACCGGCTTGCGGTGGGAGAGGCTGTTCCTCAACGCCTTGAGTCGCCAGACCACGTCCTTGATCGGCTTGGAGACCGGGTTAGGGTAGTTGGCCAATTGGTAGTGGATGTTTCCGATCTCCAGTTCGTTGACCGACTCGACCTTTTGGTAGTGCGGAAGGTCGTTTGGAACGAACAGGTATTTACCGATCTGCTCAACTATCTCCTGGCGGCGTTCCTCGATAAAAGGCAGCAGGACGCCGACCTGGGCGCTCCAGATAAGGGCCCCCAGCTCTTTCTCCTTTCCCTGGACGGCCATCAATGCCGGATGCTCTCGGCTTTCCCCGTCTAGATCGACCAGCGTGCCTTTCTGCGCAGACAAGGGTGTGGTATCGCCCCACCCTCTGGAACGGGCATAATCCGCCAGAACCTGGAAAGGCTCCAGCAACTCCGTCAGATTAAGTTTGCAGAGGGTCCGGCAGAGGATGGGGTCGCCGCCGGACAGTTTTGTCGCCAGGGCCACCATGATCAGGCGATTGAACGGCGTGTGCCCCTTGCGCCGCAACAGGTGAGCAGCATACAGCCCGATATCGGTGCTGTCCAACGTCCCGCCCCACGGATGCAAGGTCAGGCGCAGATCGCTCTCCGGGAGTTCGCCCTCAAACGGCCACTGCAGAAGGAATCGGGGCGACATGGGGCCGCCGTCCGAACGGCAGATCTGGGCGTACTGCTCGATGAACGTCCCCCACCGGCGCAAAATCCCGGGGTCGGTGGGCAGTTCGGTCACGACCACGACCATGCCCATCACCCCCTCGATACTGTGGAATTCGCACGGCCCGGCCGACGTCGGCAACTCCACCCCGAAATGGGACGCCAGCCACACCGCCGGAGGACGGTGGTCTGGCCTGTCGTACAACTGCTGCCAATAGAATCCGGTGCCCCCGGACTCAATTCCCCGCTGCAGCTCGTCGTACAGGCCCTCCGGAGTCAGGGGCGAGAGGATTGCCAGGGCGTTCTTGCAGTCGAGCAAGTCATGGCGGATCTTCTCGATATAGCGAGCGGGCCCCGGCAGATGCCAGAACTCGGGACTCATGCTAATACCGCCCCGCCAGACTCAAGCAGGTTGCTAACCACCTGGTCGAGCAGGTAGCTCTGGTCGTGCTCCAGCTTGGCCAACCCGCACTGGTAAGCCCATTCCAGCGCCTGCGGCACATTCCGCTTCTCTGCCTGATCATCGAACATCTCGGCCAGTTCCTCAGCCTTGGCCGGTCCCACCCCTGCAAAGGCCCACAAGATGCTGAAGTAATTGCTGGCGGGGTCTATGCCGAACAGTTGCAGATTCTCCCGTATGGACGCCTCATCAGCAAACGAGCAGATCCTCTCCAGATGATTCTGCCATTGCCGTGGCGAAGACTGGACCGCTTTCTCGAACTTGTAGAGAAGGTGTGGCCAACCGCAGGTCTTCTCGTACAGGATCGCGGAATTGTAGCTTTGCTCCAGTCCGGCCGGGCCGTGGAGTTTTTCGTCGACCCACTCCGCAACCATGTCGGCATGCCATTGCAGGCAGCGGTAAATAGGCTTGTTCACCAGCTGGTGGATATGCACGCCATGCTCGAGAAGGTAGGCAATGTTTTCTGGCCGGGCCTCGAACAACACTTTGATGAAGCTGGTATCGGAAGTGCGCTTCTCCACCTTCTTGCGGGCGGCTGCCACCCATTCACCGCCCCAGCGAGCACTGTACTCGACAATCATGATGGTTGTGCCGTGGCTGCGCTTTTTCATCACATCGCCGAGCCATGCCTCGAAATCCGCCAGCTTGAACTGCTTCCCGGTGCTGGACCGTTTTGACGAGAGTTCGCGCCAAGTCACCCCGTCCTTGTACATGTCGAGGAAGTAGGGAAGCGATTCGATGCCGGCGGCTTTCGTCCCTTCTACGATGATGACGGCATTCTCAGCCTTGCCGAGAGCCCGCAGGTCGGTGATCGAGAGCGGCGCCAGTTCAACCGAGTTGGCCTTGGACGGGTGAAGGATGTCGAGCGATGTGTAGGCCTCCTTCTTCTTCCGCTCCTGCAGCAGACGGTCTTCGATCGCCGTCGGGGTGCCCATGATGTTGGCGATGGCGCTGGTGCGGAAGGTGTAATGGTCTCCCTCGCTCAACAGCACGCCAAGGCCCTCCATCTCCTTCAACAGCACCTTGAAGCGGTCGAGCGCCCCTGTGTACTGGCTAAAACCTTCAGGCCAGTATTTCATAGATTCGTCGCGGAGCCAAATCGGGTCGTACGTGTCGCGCCGTCCAGGGTTGCTCAGCATGTCGTTGGCGATGACACAAGCAATGACGTCATAGCGGCCGTCGAGTTCCAGCGTTTTGTTGAAGCGGTAGATGATGTCCTCGCGCAGTTCCTGCGTCCGATAGGCATCATTGATGTCCCGCTCGGTGATTATGTACGGGGGGCCGCTATGCTTGCCGTCGTACACTGGGAGGTTGAGGTTCACGTACTTCATCAGCTTGCTGCAAAAGATCTGTATCAACGACGGCGAATAGAGGGCCAGGAACATCACGCGCCAGACCAACTCCTTGCGCTGGAAGTAGTATCCGCACGCAGCCATTGGCTCCTCAATCAGGCGCTCTGCGTCACGCCGTTCGTGTTCGTCCAGCAGCGGGCCGATCGGGATGTCGCTGCCGAGTTGCACCAGCGGGTCGTTCACGGCGACGGTCGTGCGCTTGACGTTGTGGAGGCCCGAGAAGACGAGATGAAAACGGCTTTTGGATGCGTCCTTCAGGTACTTCAGTTTCCCTGTGACCGAGAAATTCGTCTTGCCATCCTCATTCAGGAAACGGTCCGCCTCGTCGAGCATGAGCAGGATGCGGCGTGAGTTGTCTTTTTCCAGCCACTCGGAAACCACCTCGAGGCACTGCCCGTCCTTGCCAGTCTTTTCTTCCTCCTCGATCACGTTCTTGCTGCGCAGCGCGCTGGTCAGCACCGACCAGAAGTTATGCAGCGCCTCCCCCTTCCCGAAGCCACGCGCCAGCAGGTCGATGTTGATGGCAACATGGTTGCTGCCGTTATTGAAGCGTTTGGTGACCGTGTCGAGCATTGCTGTCTTGCCCAACTGGCGGCCACCATAGATGAAGGCGGTTGCATTGCTGCTGTAGCCGGTGATGGAGGCGATTTCCCGCTCCCTGCCGTAGAACATCTCCGGCGGGACGGCCCCACCCCCTTCCGTATATGGATTGTAGTAGGTCCACGGTGTGGCAAGGCGAAAAACCGCTGCCAGCATCGGCAAGGGCGACGTTGCGGCCGCATATACCAGGGTGTAGTCAATGACCAGGAAGGTCCGGGCGCGGTCACGGCACAGCTTGGCCAGCCGCCTTCGGCTCGCCTCGGAGAAGATGCCGAACACGAGGACCAAGACCGGGCCGGCCTCGGGGTTCGGTGCGGCAGCCACCGTGCGCACCACCTCGTTCTCGTTCACCGTCCCGCAGTGGACCACAATCCGGTAGGCCCCCTTGGCTTCGGATCCGTACATGGCAAGCTGGCAGACGTTACGGTCGGATATCGGCGTGGTCTTGATCCTGAAGACCTTGCTGTCATTGGTGCGGGAGAAACCGGTCACCTCAAGGCCGAGTGCGTTTAGCGCTATCCTGGCGTCGCTCTCATTGGGGACTTGCCCCCTGATGCCGGCAGTCACGAAGTCACTGTAGGCCTTTGAAACTTCCTTGCTGTTGACGCTGCCAGTTATGTCTGCAGCGATGATATTGCCGCCGTTAAGGTTCATGAGGACATCAGGGAAGCGGGTCTCACCAAGGTATTTTTCGATCAGCGGCAGCCGCCGGGTGGCGAAGTCGCGGAAGACGTCCCTTTGATCCTCTTCGATATTGAGAACACCGCCCCTAGAGGCACGCAGCAGGTAATCCTCAGCCAGGGCAAAGTCGCCGTCCTTGAGTTTCTCCCTGATCATCACGGCCATAGCGCTGCCCTGGTCTACCGGAAGGGCCTCCAGGCGTGCCGCTAGTTTTGCCTCGACAGCTTTCGCCCGCTCCTTGGCCATTATGTCCCACTTGTCGAATTCGCGTTCGGTCGCCGCGAAGTTGGTGATCTTGCTGATCGATCCCTGGAGCGAGGCTATCTTGCCGATCACGAGGTTGAACTCGTTGAACGTGATGCTGCCATAGTTTAACAGGTCACTGAATGTGCGGCTGTAATCGTCGAGTCTGGCCCGGAGATTTTTCTGGCAATCGTGCAGGTGAGTGCTACGGATTCCACGTAGAATCTCCGCCTCATCCATCACCCCATCCGCTTCCAGAACCTCGATGATGCGCTCGGTCACCGTGTGCTGCTTGAGATTGTCGGCATAGTCGAAAATCTCCCTGATCGAGGTCCGCCCGGCCTTGATAGACTGAAGTAGAGTTCGAGCGGCAGTTATGGGGTCTTCAAAAACCGGTGACCAGTCGTTGTCGGTCTCAAGTTCCGGGGCCAGCAGGGTCTGCCGGTTAATAAGGTGGCGCGACAGCGGGGTTTCGAACGGAGTCGGTGCATTTTCATCGAACAGGTTGGCCACATCGTTGATGGCATCTAGGCACGCCCGGGCCGAAATGGCCATCAGGATGCCGTCCTGACGCTCGATAATGTTCTCCAGGCACTGGCGGGCCGGCTGCAGGTATTTGTTGAAACCATCCCGCAGGTCGTCGACCATTTTGTTTGTGAACTTGTTGCGGCCATCGCTAGGCTTGCTTTCCGCCACGTACTTGAAACGGCGCAGCAGGTCGCATGCTTCCGACACGTATGCGTGCAGGGTGCGCTTAGGCTCGTAGTCTATTTCCGTGGTCATGCCTCCTCGCACTGGGCGCAGAGTCTCATCGGTCGTCTTTATTCTTGAGTCGATGAACGAACGGTCCGACAGCCGCTTCAACTCGGCCTCGATCTGCGGCAGATTGGCTATGTCACCGGTCGTAACCAGGGCCACCGCCTGCTGGATCAGCCCGTTGTTCTCGAGCCAGCGCTGCCACACACGCATGGCTGGGATGAACTTGATGCGGTAGTTATATGCGTCTCCCAGCCAGCGGGTTGCAACCTCGCTGACCTCCCTGAGCTCGTTGCGCCAGGTGACCAAGGTCATGGAGTTCTTCAGGATGCGCAGGTCCAAGGGACGATGTTGCTTGCCGTAGGCCACTACCGACTGTACGAGGTTGTATACGCCGTCGGCCTCAACCGGTCTTGTATTGTCGAGGACCTGTGCAGCCTCAGTCTGTGGCGCAATCAGAGCGGCGCGCAGACAGGCAGCGATGACAAAGAAACTGGCGACACCGCTGTCCGGCGACAACTCCTCCACTCCCCTCTCACCGATGCCCTTGTCGCCGTTGATGAACTCGAACATCATATCGGCCAGTTCACCGTCGCTGTAGTTAATGTTCGGGGCAATGGCCAGCGCCTTAATGACCACTTCATCCAGCGGGGGAACCACCCCGTACTGCCGACAGAGATTGGCCGCCATCCAGGCGGCGGAGTAGTTCTTTTCCGCCAGCAAGGAAGTAACGATCCGGCCGGACATCCCATTCCTCGCCAGCAGCAGTTCAGCCTCGGCCGAAGGCGCTTGGAGATCTTCGCCTTCCTCGGCCACAACCTCCTTGGCCATAACCGGTGTCTTCATCGGGGTAGGGGGCTCCTTTCCCCTCTTCGGGGCGGCAGAGGTTGCGGTCGAGGCCATTTCGTGCACTGGCACCTGATCCTCTTCGATAGCCTTGACCGCGGCCGGCAGTACGGCGACAATGGCCACTGCTCCAGGCTCAGACACCGTTTGCGGTTCGGCCTCAGCTTCCACCCCGGTCACTGCTCGTGGCTCGGTCATTGTTTCCTTTTCATTCACGTTGACCGGCTCGGCCGCGGCTTCCAGTTCGGCAACCGGATCGTCGGAAATGTCCCGTATCAGTTCTCCCTCTACAGGCTCCGGCCCCTCGACGTACCCCGTCTGCTGTTTACTTGCGCCTTCCTCCGGCGGGGCATCAGTCGGCAGCTCTGAATGCGGCGATTCAACCACCATGTCCGCCTGGCGCAGCGTTTTGAGGATGGCTTCCAACTCCGCCCCGATAGCGTCGATGATCTCGTTTTCCCGGTTGCGCAGCTCCCTGGTCTGGCGAGCCCGCTCCATGGTGTCCTTGACCTGCTGTGCGTCTTCCTTCATCTTGCGGCACTCAGCCAGGTCGTTTTTGTGTCCCCCGACGGCTCCAGCTTGTACGCTGGTATCCCGAATGGCATCGTTGATGCTGTCCACTGTCATCCAGCCGGATTCAAGCCCCTTCAGCCAAGCCTGGCGCATTGCGCCCATCTCGTCTTCAGTGACGGCGAAATCTTCACTGTCCGAAAACAAGGCTTTTGCGGTTTCAATTAGTTGGTCCACCAACTCCTTGGTGTTGACACTTGCCACTTCCAGATATTCCTTTGCCATTTCGTCCGCTTCGTCGGCAAGTACCTTGATCTCATCGGCTGTCAGCATAGGGATTCCCACCGCCGCCTCCCCTGCAAGGCGCGCGATCCGTTCCATCTGCTCCCGCCACGTCCCGGCCAGCGTACCAGGGTCTTTGCTGGCCGGCCCGCCGCCATCGGAGCCACAGACGCTCGTACAGTACGACTCCTCCCCGCCGGCTGTATCTCCGGCCTCCTCTTTCCCTTCCCCCCCCCCCTCCGACCCGGCCTCCCCGTCGCCATCATCCGGCTCGTCTTTATCGCCCAGCAGCGGAACCTTGCCGTAAACATTTTTCGAAGCGGGAAAACGTTCCAGCATCTGCGCCAGGGGCCAGGGGGACTGGACGAGGGTGGCGACAGCATAGGCCATCAGTGGGATCTCGACCTGGTCATCAAAGGTGTAGCTGGCCATGTCGTCCAACACCGCGTCAACGGTGCGCCAGATCTCGGCCGCCCGCCAGATGCACTTTGGCGTTGTCGGCTTCAGGTTCGCCACCATCTCGGGATAGTCCGCCCTGAGTTTCTCGATGTCCACGTTAATCGAGTTGAAATGAGGGTCGTGACGCGAGAATATCTGGTGTTCAACGGAGGGACACCCTGAACTGGACGTGCATGCGGTAAAGTACGAAGCCGTCCTGAACTCGGCGAACTCATGAACGACGATAAACTTTTGGTCCTTGTTCTTCAGGGTGGCGTTCTTCATCTGAATGAACTTGCGCGCGTCATTGTGTTCAACCATGGCGTTGTACCACCATGAGTTTGATGGCAGGTTCAGGAACGCCCGCAGCATCGTAGTGCTCTCGTCGTCTTCCTTCTGCTTCAGGTAATCAGGCAGAAAATCGGCGAAAGGGATCCTCCTCGACTGCTCGCAGTGAGCGGTGTAATTCTTGTCGTAGCACCATTTTGCTTTTTCTACTGACATGCGCCCCTCCCTTTCCATCCGTTAATACATCATCTCTGGCAATGACCACGCCCGGCCCTTGCCAGTGTTTTGCATCCGATGAAGTTCTTCTCGATGCCGTTTTTTAAGCGATAGGACAAGAGAACTTCTCCTTCGGCAGGATCCGCTGCACTTCGGGCATTGCCGAGAATCTCCGTTGGCCAGACCATTCGCGTCCGGCTGTGCCTTCTTGCCAGCCAACCGCAAAGGTACTTCCCTACTATCCGGCGATAAACGGAACCAAATGTAAAACAATTCATTCAGCCTGACAAGTCATATCCGCTAGCAAACGTACTCGACTACCTTCGGGAATAAATGTCTGTACGAAGAAAGCCCTATCTACGTAGCGGTGATAGGGCTTTCTTGTGTGCGCCGGGCATGGCGCGTGGCGCGTAAGCGCCATCAAATCAGCTATGGTAACTGATTTGTGACTTGGAGGTGCAAGTCCTCTACGGACCCTGATGACGGGAACCGTTAGCCGAACAGCAAGGGTGTCCGGGGTGGCCCGGAATCTGAAGGAAGCTGCAGGCAAAGTCTTGGCCCGACGAACAGAAATCGCATATGAGGCCGCTACATCCGGGCGAGGAGGCACAATTCTTCAAAGCCCTGTAGGCATCCGGGAGGTAGTGGTAGATGCGGCGGGTATTTGGGGTGCGTCTGGATGGGTTGGCAGAAGTCAGCAGAGGCCATATGAGTCGGTATAACCGACCGACAAAGGGCCGAACATAAAGTAAACGGACAGGAGCTTCGAATTTCGATGACGATAGGAGCAGCAGACGGTTGGGTTGAGAGACCTGACGCCACCCCGGAGGGTAGCGTCGGAAACCGCAAGTGGCAGGGAGAGGTGCGGCAAGCGTCACGGGAAGGAAAGCAACTCTCTGGCCGGAGGCGGCAACGGGATTGATGGAGAGGATCATCAGTAGCGGCGACATGATGTCGGCATATTCAAGAGTAGTTAGCAACAAGGGAGCTGCCGGCGTGGATAACATGCCGGTAACGGCGCTCAAGGGCTACTTGCAAACAGAATGGCCGCACACCAGAGAAGAACTGCTGGCGGGCAACCGGTGCGGAAAGTTGAAATACCGAAACCGGGAGGCGGCACAGATCAGCAGATCGGCCCAGCTCCGCCCTGCTGGCGAACTCACGGATTGGGAAACTTGACCAGGACGTTTTCAAAGGTGCCGTTGCGCTCGATAAGGGCGGTGAACTTGGGTGGTTCGCCGGCGGCAGATGAACCTGCAGGCTGGCCGTCCATGGCGGCCTGTGCCATGCGCGGGCTTAGTCGCTCTCCTCTGGGGGCGATCCTCTCCCCTACCCCATCTGCTCGAACCGCTGGACGGTGTCGCGCGACTCCTGCAGGATAACCCGCTTGGCCAGGTCGACCAGGGAGAGGGTGTAGTCCTGGTCGGTGAGCCGGTATATCGTTTTGGCCTTCTCCTTCCTCATGCTGACGATGCCGGCGCTTTTCAGGGGCGTCATGTGCCGCGAGAGGTTGTAATGCGCGGCGCCGAGTCTCGAGATCAGCGTGCCGCCGTAGATCTCCCCGCCGCGCAGCTCCTCGATGATCCGGATGCGGGTCACATCCCCGAACAGCTTGTACATGGCCAGGTCGTCCGACTTGATCACCCTGCTTTCAGGGCCTATCCGTTCGGGCGGCGCGAGGAGGAGGGGCCTTTGCATCGCCCTGTCGATGAGCGCAAGGATGGATCCTTGATGCTTGAGCCGGTAGAGGGTCATCTGGCCCATTTTTCGGCTGTCGAGGATGCCCAGGAAGTACATCTTGGAGATGTGGTGAGATGCGTTGGACTGCTCGAAGCCCGCGGCGCCGGCGATATCGAAGACGGATTTCTCTTCAGCCCTGATGAAGTCGATGATTTTGACGCGGCCAGGCTGGCACAGGACCTTCAGAACGTTCGCACAGTGCTTAGCGAGGTCTTTTGGCTCTCTCATCTATGACTCCCCCAACACCGTCAAGAATTCCGCGTGAGAGGTGACTTTACCAGCAGTTTGCAGGTGAGCTGCGAGTATTTGCACTTTTGCCCAATTCGCCTCGAGGATTCCAAAGGCTTTCAGCACATGGGGTTCGAAGGTTTCGGGATTGTCAGGTGAGGCGATTCGTCTGTACAACCTCAAGTCGTATGTATTCGCATCAAGTCGTTTACGGGCGAGCTTTTCACGGCTTTCCTTCCAAACCGCCGAAACTGCGGGCCACTCCCGGATTACCTGTGCACCTACCCCCCCCAACGCCATAACGGCAACTTCGTCCGCGAGGCTTCCAATGGTGGTGTGTGTGGTTGCCGGTGTTAGTGTTGTTAGATTGATTTCCGTGATCTTTTGGCCAAAATGGTATGCCACTAAGGCGTGCCCTGCCTCATGGAAGGCAAAAACCTCGCTGAACTTGCGTCCGATCGGGACTGTTATGTCTTGATTGCTCAAATTCCCCTCCCGTGAGTAGCTTCAAAAAAGAGTTGTAGTGCGCGCGAGCTATATCACAGCTTTAAGCTAGTTACAAGCATGAACATTGACGCACAACGTTAACGGCCACCCTCCTTAGCCCAGCGCCCCGGCCGCCCTCTCCCCTCTTCCTCGCCGGTCCTCTCTAAAACCCGCCTCCATATTTCCTCCCCTTCCCTGCCGGCGTGGTCCTCTGGATCCGGCATGGCCAAGTGTAAAAAAGCCCAAAAAAGTGTGGGGGGCCTCGGATCGTAACGGAGTCACTGCTAGAACCTGGGGCAGGACCGCTGCAAAGCAGCGGAGGCGGCCAGACGGCCGCCCAAAACGGAAAGGCGTTGGGAATATGGGTGGCTGACACCGCCGAAACCCGGCGCTCGGCGCGTTGTGCGTCGATGTTCATATATGTCATTTCTGAACCTGGACCAGAACATCGACCCCAACGCAGAGGACTACGTCCACATTGAGCAGCTGCACCCTCCCCTTCAGCCGATATCTCCCCTTCCTGCCGCCGGCAATCCTCCACTTCCTTGAAAGCTGCGCCCCACTGGACACCCTCGCGGACATCGGCCCAGTTGCCACCTCGTTCGTCAGTTCTGGGAGGAGGTGGGTATGGACATCCAAATTTCCAGTGGAAACGGGGAAATGAGCGCGGAGGCAGAATGGCCAGACAATAACCCCGCTCTATAGAGGCCTGCTCGCGAAGTGTTAAAGACCCTATGAAAAATTCCCTTTTAGGAACTCTCCCGGGAGTGAGAAACGGCGATTAGTTAAAAATAATTTCCTACTGCGCCATTTTGAACCTTCCAGAACGTTCTGCCCACAAATTTGAACCAAAGGAGGTGAAAACAATGAACGAAGGAACTGTAATCTTCATCCTCGCTGTTGTTGTGATCTGGCTGAATCGCTAACCGGTAAGCCGAAGAAGGGGGCGCCTGCCCCCTTCTTCGAATTTACGGAGCTGTAAATGCCAAAAACGAGACAATTGAGTAATTTCCCTGACAAAGCCTGACAAACCCACACTAAATTCTCCTCGGCTTTTGCTACCACAAAACAGTCAGCCTCAGCTCTGTGTAAATTCATGAACGAGATGATCAACTACTGGTGGCAAAAATTGGGTGAATGCTGCAGGAAGTTTCGGTGGCAAAGACCACTCCACCATCATCTGTTCGGTGGAGAGAATTCGATGGAGCATTGACGCAAAATCGCAGGGATTTACAGAACTCAAAAATGATCGCTGAAAGGGGTCAACATTTGCCTGAAAACGAAAACTGTAAACCTGGGAAAAGCACCGCCGCACGCTGGGTAGCCAATGACACCCAGAAGACCGGACAGCTGTGCGCCAGCTTCGGCCCCGCGGCGAGCACAAGGGTCACAGTCGACCCTCCTGGGGTGGAGCCTCGCTGTCTACGGGACGGCAGACAAGGTCACAGAAAAACTGCTGAAAATTCGGCCACATACAACCCGTTGATTTTATCTCCCATAAAAAAATGGGCAAGGACCACGCCCCCTACTGATTACGGACCTCAAAAATGTCTGCCCACGTGGGCATCAGTATCTCAAGGTCCTGTCCTGGGGGGCTGCCCGGTGTGGGTATGTCTGTGTCCGGATCGTATAAGAAAGTCAAACGCAGTTAATAACAGGTAGCAGGAAGCTGCCAGCCGCAAGAGCTTTTCTTGCGCTCGCATAAATACATGTATGAGCCGGCCATCCGGCTCAGCAAATGACCAAGGGAGAAAACTGAAAAACCTGAAGGATGTCGTGAGGGAGAAGATGATCGAGAAAGTCGTGAAGAAAATTGTGGAAAGCCTGTGGTTATGGCTCCTCCAGTTCGGAGACAAGATGGGGCCGGCCTGGGACCTGCTGATCTCACTGATCTCGTAAGACGCGAGTGGAGGGACTTCCCCCCCCTGCGTCATCCGTCCGCTGATCTCAAGCAGGACACTATGGTTAAGTAAAAATAATTCTATCAAATCCGTCTCCCGCACCTAAATACATGCATCAGAAGCGCAATACCGCGCTCACTACAACCTTGAAGGAGAACAAACACATGATTAAAAAAACGATGTAGTTCCTCAAAGAAAATACCACTGAAAAGCTTATGGACATGGCCCTGGAGAAGGCCTTGCAGGCCGCATGGACCTTCGTCCTGTTGCACCTCCTGCCTCTCATCAAGCTAGTGCTTATGGGCGACCCGAATCTTCTCTGCCTATATCTGCTCCAGGTCTTGCCCGGCGGGATGTCACCGCTGCCAGACCTTCATTACGCGCTGATCGGATTCCTGAGACCGCTTCTGTAGACCGACCCGCCCGGGGGCCTCAGTCGCCCATTGCAAACTTATGTTGTCATCAGTAAAGGTCCACGCTATACAGGAACCTCTACTGAAGGTTCCAGGGAGGGCGAATGGCGTATTTCGAGGTCAGCGGGCGAGGAGTATTTATGTGGAGATTTACAGTTCTGTGTGCCTTCTTCATCCTGCTATGCAGTCAAGAGACATTTGCAGCCAGCAAGAATGAGAAAGTGAAGGGATATGCGACCGCTTATGGCTTCGTTCTGGGGCAGGATTTCTCCTTGGGGAAAATCGGGGAGAAGCATCCGGAATTGGCTAGCGCCGTGAAACTGGCGCGCCTGCGCTTCGATGCCGCATTCCCGAAGGTAAAGGACAAACTGGACACCAAAATCAAAAAAATAGCGGGTGACGACATATACAAGCAATTGCAGGGTCAAATATCTTCAGAGATCGAGAAAACACTGGGAGATGAGAAATTTACCCGGGACCAAGCGGTAACGTTTTTGTCGGAAATGGAAGAGCGATCAAAAGGTGAAATCCCACCCCCCGCACTCGAATACCTCCTGGCGGCACAATATGCAACAGCGCCGGTTAACGAGTTTCTCGATGGCCACCGCACCCGGTTTTCCAGCAAAGGGCACAAAAAAGCCTCCGGCATAGACGTGGTTCTCCAAGTACCGAAATCATGGGAAGCTGGTGAAAGCGAACGGCCGCACCTTGTCCAGAATTGGACCAGTAGGAATGATGCGGTGGTGGAGGGCATCATGCTGCTGGTTGAAAACATGGGCGCCACAGACAAAGAAATCAAAGCCTTCATAAAATCTGGGGAATTTAAGGAGGCAACGGCAGGAGGAAAGCGGCTTAAATCAGGCACCTTCACCATAGAGAACCAACCAGGATATTGGGTCGAGTACAGCCAATTACAGGAGCGAGTAGGAGAGAAGTTTTACCAACATCTCCGTTTGGACCAGTTCTTTTTCAGAGGGAGAGCAATCAGCCTTCTATGCGTCGTGACCGGCGCAAAGAATGAAAAAAAACTGGTCGACGACTCATTCTCTCGAATTCAGCCTCTATGCAAGCAGGTCCTGAATAGCGTCGTGCTCCCGCAGGTCTCCGAACGCTAGTAAATCATCAGTTTAAATCACAGTTTCCTACGGAGGGATAATGGTTACTAAAACCTCAGTCTCAGTCTTCGCTATACTCGCCCTTTTCGCCTCCTCCCTGGCCTTCGCCGGCCCGACTGCTTATCCTCAGTTCTACCACGAGGGTATTGCTCCCGACTTCGTCAACCAGAAGCTCACTCCCAAGACTCGCGAGCTCTGCAACGAGGAGTACGCCGTGAAACACTCCGGCATCACCCGTACGCCGCTCTACGCAGCCGAGGTGATCACCCGGGAAGGACTTCGCCAGGGAAAAGGGTTGCCCAGGAGCAACGACTTTCAAGCTGATGTCCGCTTGCCGGCAAATGAAAGCTCTGAATTGAGCGACTACGCCCGTTCCGGGATGGACCGCGGGCACGTATTCCCCGCCGCAGATGCCACTACCGCCACTGGAAAGGATGAAACCTTCTTGTTGTCGAACATGGTGCCGCAGGACTCGAACAACAACAGGGGGATCTGGAGCGACATCGAGGGGGCCGTCAGGAAGGAGGCGAAGCGCCGTGGTAAGCTGTACGTCTTAACAGGTCCTCTTTTTCAAGGGAGCAAAATCAGTTCACTCAAAGGGCGCGTGATGGTCCCAACCGGAATGTATAAAGCGGTCATCGACCCTGTACGGAAAGAGGCTGCGGCCTACGTCGTCGCCAATGCTCCAGGGACGGAGTACCAGGTTGTTTCAGTCGCCGATCTGGAGCAGATGGCAGGTATCAACCTGTTCCCTGCCCTCTCAGGTTAAAAAGCGGGCTATGCAGTTGCCGGTGCCCAGCGGCAAGAAAAGGAGGTAGAAGATGCTGAAACCGTTCGCTGACGAATCGGCCACACTCGAGATCAACGGACTTACGGTCGAGAACCGGTTGGACAGGGTCTCCCTCTTCGGCAGCATCGACATCACCCGCGATCAGGCAGGGTTGGCCGCAGCGCGCGAACTGAAGGAGCTGTTGGCTGAAATCGTGGCCAACCTGGAGGATCTGCAGACGGCCGGCCAGCTCCCCGCTGTGGTCGAGGTAGAGCAGCCAGAGATGGTCGATAACCCCTTCCAGTAAAGGCCCTCTATGAGCTTCCCCGATCTGCTCATCACATACACCGACAGCGCCGGCGCCCAGACAGAGCGGACCATCTCCCCTCTTGAGATCGTCGACGAGGCGTATGTCTATGCCACATGCCACGTTCGTGAAGAAAAACGGTCCTTCAAGATCTCGCGAATCGTCACAGCAGTAGACGTCTCGACCAGCGAGGTGATCGAGGACCTCTTCGCCTTCTTCGGGGCATCTAAGCCTCCCCTCCCACAACCCACGCCAGAAGTAATCCTCACCCCGGCCGAGATTAAGAAGCGGCGCCAGACCGAGCGGAGAAACTTTTTGAAGGAATACCGCTACGAGGTCATCAAAGAGCACCACTTCAAGAAGTTCTTTCAGCTTTTCGACAACCGGTGCTTCAAATGCGGGTTGACGGAGCGCAACCGCCTGGCAATGGATCACCACATCCCGATCGCCCGCGGCGGCCACTTCGTCCCAGGCAACCTCGTTCCACTCTGTATCGACTGCAACAACAGGAAATCCGATAAACCGCCTGAGGCGTTCTATACTCAAGAGGAGTTGGAGCGGTTGCAGCCCCTCCTGGCCGCACAGCAGAACCTGTTGCCGTTTAAGTTCGATTTCGACAGATGGGGAGACGATCGTGAGGGCTACCTGCTCGACATTGGCATCGACCCCGCCCTGGTGCACGAGGTGCTGCACAACGAGGATCATCCTCTTTATGTCGGCTATTATAGGGGTTGCGTCATCACGCTCCCAAGCTATCCCATCTCTTAAACCCTACCATAAAGGCCCCACTAGAAAAGCTGATCTATGAACCCAAAAGCACTCAGCTAGGCGATGACGATCGCTGCGTTTAGCCAGACCTTCAGCCGCACCGCTTCCAGCTGGCGGCGAGTCAAACAGCATAAAAAGCAGCGCGCGCCACTGAGGACGACCTTCTCATCATCTGCTCCTCGAGGCAGCTGCGCTATATATTGTGCCGAAAGAGAACTGTACCTTTCCCCTTATTTCCCTTACTAACACGTCATTTCAAGGGCATCTACAACCTGCCACATAACACTACATATTGTGGTGATCCTGCTCGAGCAAAGAGGATTTTTAACTGAAGCTTGTATACTGATTTCCCTTGTTTTCCTCAATATATAGCACCGCTGTAAGCTATTCTTAGCGGCTCCGGAATTTTAATCTATAATCTCTTGACTTCACCATAGATGTTGTGGTTTATTCCCAGTGGCTAAAACCAAGTCTCATTAGACATAGTGCCTACTGGGATAAAAAAAAAGAGCCCTGGCGGGGGCTCTTCGACTGCAACCGTTGCACAACTTTTACGTGCGCAACTCTGACAACGCGGACAATACAACGTCCAAAAGGAAAAACGCAAGCAAAAAAACACGTGAAGCTGTGCAATTAACTGATGAGGTAAAGCATGCAAAATCAGTTGAGCGTAACGTTGTACGAGATTGTGGAGCTTTTTACGGCGGCCACGATCATCATCACTGCTGCCGGTAAGATGGCAGCAGCCCTACGGACCACCTTCAATGAGCTGTGTAGGCTCAAGGAGGTTGCCGTCTAAGGGAAAGAAGCAAACGGGCGCCGGTGGTGAAAATCATCGGCGCCTTTGTATTTAGTGCACTTGGGCCAGACATCCACGATTTCCCCTTTTTAGGTTTCGCATAAGACACCTTGAACACTGGTAACCTTGACGTGCTTCTCCGAAGCGCAAAACGCGGTACTCGAACGAATGCCGGTTAAACCTGCATTGCCGGAATTGCACGGCATCACCGGCAGAGGAAAGACGAAGAAGGCCAGTCGGTGACCGTCAGGGAGAGGGACCAGGAGAGGTCCCTGGCGTTGTAAGAGAGCTGGCACTGGCCCAGCTCAGTGCTTACCCCGAACACGAAGACTCGGGCAGATCCTTCTCGCGCCTCCCATGTTGCGCAGATCGTAGTGATCCGGACCTGCTGCCCGGCGCCCTACGCTGGGGAGGCGAACAGGCGGGCCGGATTTTGCCGTCAGCCTCAAAAACCACGGCCACCCGCACCGGTCCTTCAGTCTTTTCCGTTCTCACTATTGGCATCGATTTTTCCTATCCACAGGATTTGTGGAAAACCCCAATCTCACAGCCCTACCAAGCTGGACCGTTCACAGCTATCACTCGCACTTTAGCTAATTGCATAATTTTTCAGCAGTGCAATAGCGCCCGTCTCTCAGCAACTCTCATACCATAAATCACACAAACCAAGAACATTTAGAAGTGCATTTTGTACCCCTAATTTGACGGGTGGCCCCGCAACACTTCTGAGATCAGCAAGAAGATTAAGGAAGCACGAAGTAAGCACCAGGCAGCGTTCTAGTGGCGAGGTAACCGAAGCTGGCGGTCGAGGTAGAACGGAGCACGCCACCAAGAAGATGGTCATCGCAGCGCCGCGCGCTCCGCTGTTGCCGCCTGTAGCAAGATTGCAGCCACCTTCCCGATCTGCTCCCTTCCTGTCACCACAAGATCATAAGGGCTCTCGTCTCCGGCGCCGACTATCAGACAATCCTTCTGCAACCTCGCGAGCTCGACCGCGATCTGCTGCAGCCGGTCGGCAACGACCATGACCTTCCCGGTATCCACGACACGCCCTCCCCTTTTCTTCCCCCTAAAGGATAGCCAATAGACCCCAGAAGGCCAGGCAGCTACGCAACCAGCAACCATCTGCGTTTGTGCGTCGATGTTCATGCATGTAACGTTGTGGTGTTCTTCGGGGCGTTCGGGCAACAGGATCGGCGCTACGCGAGGGGGTTGAGGCAAGTGGTTGGAAAGGTGTGTGACAAGAAGGCGAGATGGTTGGCCAAACAGCTGGTGGCCACCAGGGGATGTGCGGCTGTGGGCCTGGAGAAACTTTTATGAATTCGGCGGTCATGTATGCCTGGAGGTGCATAGCATGTTTCGGCTGTCGTGGAACGTATGTCATTTTTATCATATTTCGAAATGACATAAATATCATTTCTAACAATTATGACATAAATATCATTTTTAGCAATTATGACATCAATATCATTTCTTGCAATTATGATATCCCTGATATATAGTGCGATTATGACAAAGTCGGCATAAGGGGAAAAACGATGCAGATGCTGGTTTCCGAACAGAATCTGGGCTATCTCTTGAAAGACGCACGCAAGAGGCGGCACCTCACTCAGAGCGAGGCGGGACGACTGGTGGGCTTGGAGCAGGCAGTTATCTCCCGGATCGAGCAGGGGTGTCACGCCATGCGGGTGGATACCCTCTTCAGGCTCTTGACTGCCTTGAACTACGAGCTCCTGCTGCAGCCGAGAGAGGAGGCGATGCGCCAGAAGGAGCAGGATGCATGGTAGCCAAGAAGAGCGACACGCTCTGGATCTACATGAACGGAGAGAAGGTGGCGAGGCTGTCAAAGCTTCGCGGCGGCGATCTGGAGCTCAGCTATGCACAAACCTGGCTGGATTCGAAGAGCGGACGGCCCCTCTCCCTTTCGCTCCCCTTGGGTAGTGTTCCCTTCACGGGTTACAAGGTACACAGCTTTTTCGACAACCTCCTTCCTGACTCCGATTCCATAAAGAAACGAATCCAGGCCCGCTTCCGGGCGCCCAGCAACGAGTCCTTCGATCTTTTGTCGCACGTAGGCCGTGATTGCGTCGGCGCGCTGCAGATGCTCCCCGAGGAAGTGGATGATCTCGATGTGAGAAAGGTGGAAGCGGCGGCACTTTCTGATGAAGAGATCGGTGAGCGCCTTACGCACTACAAGACCATGCCGCTGGGGATGGCCGAGGACGAGGACTTCCGCATTTCGATCGCCGGGGCACAGGAAAAGACCGCGTTCCTTTGGTGGCAAGAAAAGTGGCACGTCCCTCATGGCCTCACCCCCACCACCCACATCTTCAAGCTTCCGATCGGCAAGCACCATTTCGACCTCTCCGATAGCGTAGAGAACGAGTGGCTGTGCCACCTCATCCTGAAGGAATTCGGCGTGCCGGTGGCCGACGCCTCAATCGCCACCTTCGGAGGAAGCAAGGCCTTAGTGGTCACGCGGTTTGACCGCCGTTGGGCCAGTGACGATAGCTGGATAATCAGGCTCCCGCAGGAGGATTTCTGCCAAGCACTGGGGATCCCGCCTGCACTCAAGTACGAGAATAAGGGTGGCCCGGGCATCCTGGCTGTCATGCGGCAGCTGCAGGGCTCCGCCAATGCGCTTAACGATCGGCACCTGTTTATGAAGGTCCAGTTCCTGTTCTGGCTTTTGGCCGCCATTGACGGCCACGGGAAGAACTTCAGCATCTTCTTGGAGGCGGGAGGGCGCTTCACGCTCACCCCCATCTACGATGTCATCTCTGCCCACTCGCTTATGGCTAGGGGAGAACTCCTGGTGCAAAAAGCGAAAATGGCCATGGCGCTGCGTGGGAAGAGCCCGCACTACACCTGGGACAGGATCAAGCATCGGCACTGGCTGGAAACGGCAAAGATGTGCGGCTTTCCGGAAAAAGACATGGAGGGGATCTTCAAGGAGGCTCTGGAGTCACTGGACGGGGTGATCGAGCGGGTGGCGCGGCAGGTACCCGACGCCAAGGTCGAAGCGGTGGCACAACCAGTATTCGCGGGGATGCGGCTGGCGCGGGAGATGTTTGCAAAAGGCTGATCAACTTGCGGGATAAGGGAAACAACTAAAGACTATGACTGAGCAACGCCATCACTATCACCCGCTTCCCGAACGTTATAAAGAACATCCTGAGGGTAAAACATAACAAACCGATCATGTGATCCGTCAGCAGATCCTTTGCCGTGCTAACCATTCACTACCATTTTCGACTTTTCCCACTGCAACGCGAAAGCTTCCATCGCCTTGTCCTCGCCTTCAGCTGACACGATATCTGTCGCGATACCGTGCTTGAAGCAGAGCATTTGCCACAAATCGATGTCAATGGTTTCATCAACAAGCGGGATTTTTATGAAAACCGGCCGCTTCTGGCCGTTGCGATATGCCCTATCTTCCCCCTGATTTTTAAGGGCCGAGGTCCATGGAAGGGACGCGTAGAACACATAGTTGGCTGCCGTGAGCGTAATACCCACTCCAGCGGCCAAAGTGGTGCCGACAAACCCCCCAATGTCTGGATCCTCCTGAAAAGCGTCTACGGCCGCCTGCCGTTTTTTTGCGGAGTCATCACCGGTGAGCGTGACGACCTCAATGCCAGCCTGCTCCAGAAGATCCGCCACAAAATTTACGTTGGACTTGAACTCACAGAAAACAATAAGTTTGTCTGTACCGCTCAACTCCCCCACCATATCCATGATGACATGCTCGATCTTGGCCCGCTCCAGCATCATCCTGAGCTTACCAATTTTGACCAGCGCAGTTAGGTTCGGATCGTTGGCAATATGGTCGTACTTCTTCATTACTTCTGCCGGCAGCGACGTGTAAACCAGTTGCCGCACCTTCCCCGGGAGAGTCAGCACAACTTCCTTCATGCGCCGCAGCATCCATTCACTGATCCGTTCGTTGAGAAGGCGGCGAAACTCTTTGTTCCCACCGAACTGAGTGGTGAAATCCTTTACTGCCAGCTGGCCCAAAGGGTGCCCTGCGAGGCGCAGCAGGGTATGAATTTCCGCCTCTTTATTGAGGATAGGGGTCCCGGTAAGGATGTACCGGTAAGGGATTGTGGCCGCGACATCAAAGACGGTTCGTGTACGCACTGCCGCTGGATCTTTGAGCTGGTGAGCCTCGTCGGTGAAGATCACCTTGAAGTGTGAAACATAAGGAACCAGACTGATGAGCTGGTCATAGCTTGTCACTATCCACCTTGCGTCTGGATCCCACTTGAACACGGAAACTTTAGCCTGCGGCGCCACCATTTCGATTTCTTTCTTCCAATTCAGGACCAGGCTCGCCGGGCAAGCCACGAGACCCTTCATTTTAGCGTTACCGCCAAAAGAAAGAAGAATCTCGCCAGTCACAACTGCCTGCCTGGTCTTGCCAAGCCCCATGTCATCAGCAAGGAGAGCTGAGGTCCGTGACAACATGTGAATTACCCCGTCGACCTGGTACGGCCGGTAAAGAGAGTATTTTGAAAGAATGCCATTAAGATCTTTACCCGCGAAGCTGGTTGGCTTCAAAGGTGTCGTGACCGCCAGTAGTACCCCGCTGTCTAGGTCCTCAGACGTTGATACACCCCGGCTCGACTGAGCGCAGTTCGGCATCATAATCCCGACCGCGTCTTTGGGCCGGGGCTTGATCATACCATCCTCAAGGATGTCGTAGTCCCCTGGCATTATCTCGATCTGATGCCCCTGAAAAGGGAACATGGTCATAAGGTTGTTCTGCAACATGGCAGGGGAGACACCGCCAAAGCACCATGCCCTCATAGCTCGGAAGAAACGGCCGTGCATCGAACGGCAAACACCTACGACTCCCGAATGGTACTCAGAAAAGGTAACGGCAGAACCACCATCCTGCAGCGGATATATACACCCGTTTATCTCTGATATGAACGCAGCGGGATCTGGATTCGCTGCCGTGAACTCCAGCATCTCGTTGAAGACTTCCCAATCCTCTTTTGCTCCGTGGGCCTCCCCTGCCTGTACGAGCTCGTCGAATAGCTGTCTGCTGCACCCGTCGAGGCTGTCCAGGGAAAAGCGCCAGTAGCGATACCACTGACTATCCTTACGGCCAATGAATCGCCCCCCGTGCTTCGACAGGATCAAGTTCACTCCTGGGAACCACGCAAAGTAGATCCCGACGTCATAGCCATCGCAGACTGCGTTATATATCAGTGATTCTTCCAATTACGCCGCCTATCCCTAAATTTGATCAACATCACTAAAACCTAGTTCGGCAACTGCTGCGACGGTATCGTGCAGCCCTCTGCCGGGGCCTCCTGCAGCTTTTTACCCAGTTTCTTGTACAATCGCAAAAAGGCTTTCCCTCGCTCCGGTGTGTTCTGCAAGAGAACAGAAAACTCAATGAACTTCTCCAGTGATGCCGCCTCACATGATTCCGATTCCACTGCAAAGCACATGGTTGCGCTGCTCTCTTCGCTTGCCATTTGCAAAGCGGATTCTTCAGTCACCTCTCCCGCTAAAATCCTTCTTTGAACAGACAATGCGACCTGAGACAAAGCAGCACGATAACGAGCACATTGTGGATAGTTTTGAGCAATCCACCGCTCAACCTCATCTCTAAGCCCATTACTATTCGAGTCCACGCCGGCAAGAGTCGCATTACTGGACGCCCCAGGATCTGATGGCACCATCTCCGGATTGAGTATCATCGGCACCAACTGGACTGAGATCTTATCCGGTAAAGATGGCGCCTTGGCGCGCGCCGAACCTGGGTCAGCTGAGGCGGGCGATAAGCCAACGCACATCGAGAGTATGACCACAGTAAAACTCTGCCTAAGAAGTTGTTGTGCGGTCGCTAGCATTGCATGCCTCCCGAAATTTATTGCTCCGTCTCAAAAACGGAAGGACTTCGCTGAGCATAAACCTAGTGTGCTTACCTGCCTTGAAGTGAGGAAGGTTCTTTGTCTGGCCATACACCCAAGATGGTTCAACCCCAAGGTATTCAGCCAATTCAACGACACCAAGAGGCTTAGGCTCAAGTGCGCCTTGAGCCATCCGGCTACATACGAGCTCTACTATTTGGTCAAGCTCTTCCTTTGACAATTGCATTAGGACCGACTCCCGTTCTTATAGAATAATTTGGTCACTTACAACGGCACCGGCGTCTAACCGGTGCCTCAGTTGCAATAGGTTTCATCACCATCGCAAGGCTGCGACATCTCGGACAATGTTCAAAACTCTGCTCAAATTTTGTCCCATCATTAGCGACGGCGATCACTGTTCCACTATCGTTGTCAAAATATATAGTATTTAGGTTTTGCAGATCCACTGGTACGTCCTCCCACCTTAGCCCCGGGAACCACCGACCCACTCTTTTGTGGGAGCCAAGGCGCTACTATCACCGGATTTCCCGCCCACAATTTCGTCATCATCATCCTTACGGGGCTTTTTTCTTACTACTTTCTGTCCCTTTATTGGCTTGCCGCCGGTACCGCGCTTTCCTGCACTATTTTCTGAACCGCCACGGCGACGAAGGCCAAGAAACAGATATGTCACGCCACCCACCAGGGCGCCGATCACGAGCGAACAAAAGATTTTGACTATCAACGTGGAACCTCCTTACCTTTCAGGAGGAGATCAGAAAGCATGTCTGCGATTTTCGGAACTCGCTTTTTAACATCCTTGATCACCTCCTGTTTCGCCCTCGGTGTATTCGCGAAACGGAAAACCTTCAATATCTGCTTCTTCTCTTGAAACTTGGGTGGCATAACCTCTCCTACTTACTTGCCCTTGAAGTGATGAACCATACCTGTTAAGAAAACGGCGAGGTTGTCGGCAGCTTGCATAAGATATGCTTGTGTGAATAGCCCATTGCGCCAACCGTACATTGCCGCCATCGCTACAACTGCAAACGTAGCCACACCCTCACTTGATGAATGAGTCACGTAAAGATGACATCCAGTTGACTTTCCAAAAGGCGACCAGAGAGGAATCCCTGAATTACTGAGAAAATCTTCTGCCAAGTGACATATGTAGCCAACAAGGATAAAAAAAATGATGTAGAGAATGTACCCTGGTTCGTTTTGCATCGCCCTCAAAATCAGTACGGCCGGAAAGACCGGCAACCAAGGGTAATGCGTCAACGTCCGGTGCTTGACCAATTTCAACTCGAGAACATCCGGCAATGCAGAAGCTGCGGTTGCGATCGCAGTAGCCGGGAAAGACCCTGTCAGAACGAAAGTTAAAGCACACGTTGTAAGTCTGTGATTTTTCCACTGCATCGTAGCCGTCCCCTAAAATTAGGCCTAAAAAAAACTCTCTATATATAATCGGAGGCGAGGGGCTACAAACTCCAAAAAAAAACGCACCAAAAGATATTTTTATTGACGATAAAAGGCTACAGCGATAATCTAATTACATGGCAATAGTTGGCAATAAATAGCAATATAATTTTAAGGGGAGAAAAAGGGGGTAGATATGTTTTTCGCAGTCATCCAAGAAGGACACGGAGTATATGGTGTCGGACAGACCAAGGAAGAAGCGATCTCCAGATGTAACCGTCTAGGGACTCCCACCCAAATATCGGCTGCCCTGGTGCCCCAAGATGAAGCCCTTCACGGGGATATCCTGGTCGCAGAATGCACTCCGGCTCTATTCAACCATGTAATGGCCTGTGGCTTTGATTCGGAATTCGAATATACCGAAGATGGTACAGCCGATATTGACCATGGTTCCGAGTTGCACACGATCGAAGTACAACATCATGCACATTAAAATCCAGATAAAGAGCAAAGAGGCTGACGGATGGCACCTAGCCAAAGTAGCCGAAATCAACGGCACAAGCCTCCGAGACGCTTTGGCGGGTTTTATTGGGAAAATGGTCATTACTGAGGTTCATGCCGACGGGGAAAAGTTTTATTGTTGCGGCCAAGAGAGTCTTCGGATCATGATGTCTACCAGAGGCCAAGCGGTGTTGAACCAGGCCGCTAGTACATTGCTGGATAGGATTAACCCTGCGATATTGGACATAAAGTTGAGCTGCAACCCTGTAGGGCAAATATTCGATAACTCACAACTAGAAGCAGTAACTGCCGATATCCCTGACTATGAAGAACAGCAACCGACACTTTTCCAAGAGGACCAGCAACATGGCGCGACCTAAAAAACAGCCAGAAAGCGTTGTCCGGCGTTTTATCCTACCGATAACTCTGGTGGAAGCACTCGAAGACAATGCCAAACGAAAGACAGCTAACAATTTATCTCACCTAGTCAGAGAAGTGCTCGAGGGCAGGATGACTATCGACAAAAAGGAAGGTTGATGCTCCCGGTAACCATGAAAAAACCAGTATGGCTCGTCCCCGTCTGCATAGTTGACATAACTATAGGAATATTTCTTCTTTTGGTGATCGCTGCCCCAGGGTTCACCCCCGACTTGAAAGAGAAGGCTGCCCGTCGCGGTCTCACCGCATTCATGGTGGCTGTGGCTGGTATCAACATTGTCGGCCCGATCACAGCTCTTTGGTTCCACTGCCGAGAAAGCGAGCGAATCGATCGAGGGGAAACCGAGGAGAGTGATCTATGAAAAATGAAATCCTTCCGTTCACGTTGTTTACCTTCGACCGACTCGGCATTACCTCTCCGCCGGCTGATGTCTTTGAGGATCTGATCGGCTATTCAGGAGATCTCCGCTTTGTTGGGTTTTGCTATCAGAGACAAACCCTGTGCATCGAAGACGGGCAGATCAACGAGATCGGAGACTGGCGGCCATGGTCCATCTGGTACCGCACTCTCGGAGTCGAGATCCTGAAGCGCTTCTGCTTTGGCTACCGCGGAAGGGACCCGGAGCACATGTTGATCCTGGACCGCAGATCGCGGGCAATCTATGCGGGCCCACTGCGTGCCGCACAGGATGCGTTAAGACAGCAAGTTCCCCGTCCAGCACAGACTGCATCGGAAACCCTATCGCCGATCGACCAGGAAAAAAAGGGAGAAGATTTGACAGCGATGCTGACTAGCACCATGTCGGCCGCGGACTGCGAGACATATCAGGCGAAGCAGAAGGAAGGAATGGCCAAACTAGAGCAGTGGCTCACTTAGTCTAAGATCAGTTGATCTAGGAGGATAAAATGCAGAAAACTTTTCCAGAACGGTTCAGAGAAGCAGTTACTTGGGTGTTTATCTCTGCAGTGGCAACAGTCGCGCCTTGCGCAATCTTCGGAGTGCTCGGCACAATGCTAGCCGCATCGATTTGGCAACACGACAATATTGCAAAGCTGATTAGCTGGAGCATCCTGGCTGGGGCGATGCTGATGTACGCCCTGGTCGACAGAGTTGCAGTACGTGCATACTCCCGGCTAACCTCGTATACCTTCCGGACCGGGCGCCTCGACCTAGACTTCTCCGGGTTGGTTGATGTACTTTTTTACAGCTGGGGATCCACCGATATGAGACCTCGACCGACTAGGCGCCCCCGAGCTTTTTATTACAATTCTTAACCACAAAAAAAGCCCTCCGAAGAGGGCCTTGTGAAATGATCAGGGAGGAGTGGCTGTCGATAGATACTCAGCCACTCCCTTTGCTTTGATAAAGGTTTCCGCTTCAATTGAAATAGTCCCCACGAAACTGCCTCATAGACGCCCCCCTCTCGCCAATAGAGATGAACATTAACCATAGGCCCCGCCTCTGCCTCGAAAGACGCGGTGAACATATGGTCAAAGTATGCTGCCGGCACAAGAATTTCTATGCCGCCATACCCAACTAGAAGACTATCCCGAAGATACTCGAATACGACTTCACCTTCCATTGCCATCTCAAATTGGTTATCAAATAACGCTAAGCAGCCATCAGATAAAGCCATTACATTAATCGGTTGAATCGGTTGCATTAGTGCCTCCTAGCATTCTTATTTTGAGGGCCTAACCTTTACAGTCGTCCCGCCTGGTTTAGCCGGAGCTTTGACACTTGATACCGGCTTAGACCCAACCTTAGCTGCTGCAGGTTTAGGTATTCCCGCATTCTGCGCTGCAGGCCCCCTCGATACTGTAGAATTCGTAAACCCGTCATACGATGCGGGTGCTTTCGATACTGAAGTGTTCGTAAAACCATCATATGAAGAATTGGTGTTAGCCGACGGCTTTGCAGGTGCTGCTGGCCTTGCAGGTGCTGCTGGCCTTGCAGGTGCTGCTGACGGCGCTGGCCCATCGACCGAGCGGCCAGTCGATCCCAAACCACCAGACATGTCCGCTGGTTTGGTGTTCGAAAAGTCAGTAGGTTTACCAGGTTTAGGCGGATTCGCGTGTGACGGTCGAGGGATATCTTTGATGTCATCCACATGACTGGTCGGGGCGGTATTGCCACCTTTGTTCCAACGCTCAGGATTCTTCCGAACTGAGGCGCCGGTATAAGGATCCTTGCCAACCTCCGGATTTCGCACGCCCTGAATTTTCTCCTTCAGATACTCAACAGGATTGTTTTTCAATGACGGCGCATCACCAGGTGCCCCGGGCTTCTGCGCCTTGGGCTTGACCGCTGCTGCAATTGAAGATACCTGGTTCACCTTTTCAGATGCCACAGCAACAGATCTTTCACCAATAGCCACCGCAGTAGCCGCAGTGCCAACTCCGAGCTGAGCGCCGTCTCCGAATTTATCTTGGCTCGCGCTACCGCTAAGGGTTTGGACATTACTGACATTTTTACCAAACTTGTAAGAACTCGAAACGTCTACATGAGTTCCTCCTTGAGCTCTCACTGAGGCATTCGGAGTCGAGTTGGAGCCTTCGCGAACCGTGAGCGCAACTCCCGTAGTATTCCCGCCCTGATCCTTCACCTGCTCTACCAATTCAGATCCCACTTTTTCAGACCGCTGGCCCTGGACAAGTTTGCCAGCTGTATTGGTAACGCCGGTGGTACGTACCTGGTGCGTCGCGCCGTTCCCATCCGTAGTGAAACCCACCGTGTCTACTTTTACACCGTTGCCCACATTCCCACCGATAATCTTCCCGTCTTTATCTCTCGAGGTATCCCCCACCACCGTCGTAGGCTTGCCGTCTACGTTAACCGTCTGTACACCATGAACCTCATTTGGTTTGTTGTAGGTATCACTGACATACCCCTGCTGAACAGTGGTCATTTTCCCGGATTTGTTGACGTCAGTGTCATCTCTAAGGACACGATCACCGCTAAGTTTGTCGGACCCAGAGAGATTCTGATCTCTGGTATCCTTGACATGCTTCATGGTGTGCTGGTTAAGCCTACCAGTATCCTCCATGGCTTTATCTTTGAGCGTAGCCGATGCACCACCAGAAGCAGTAAATCCCGTGATTTTACCGTCCTTATCACGTGACATTTGGAAATCAAACCCTTTGCCTGCGTCGGCCATTTTGTTAATCTCTTTCGCCGTGTGCTTGAACCCGCTACCCTCAAGTTCCTTAGCGAGCGCCTGCATATGCTCTTTCTTCCCGACAGACCCTTTTTCCTGAGACATGACAAGAGCACCGGTACGATCAACCACGTCCTTCTTGTCCACGTCTCCATAGGCTGTACTGGCTTTAAAGGACTGCTGGTTAGACCCCGCGATATTGCCCATCTGCGCGAGATAGCCCTCCTCAGTGAGCTGGCCCTTTTGGAAGTTGCCCTCTTCGTTTTTAAGGCCTTCTTTCGCGCTTTCGTACTTATTATCAATCGCCTGCAATTCACCTTTTGTTTTGGATGACAGATGACCTTCCTGCAACTTCTTGGCGTGCTCTGCTCTCTCAGATTCCTGCTTCGCACCAAGTTCAGCCATCCTCTGCTGGCCAGCCTCGTTAAGCTCTCTAGGAGCTGGTTTGGCAAGTTGTTCCTGAGCCTGCTGCATGGCCTGGCGCTGCTGTTCCGGAGTCGCCGCTTTGAGTTCCTGCTCCGATTTACCGGTGAGTGCTGACATACCGGCGAGTTGGGCTTTGTCGTTCTTAATGCCTTCGAAGTTGCCGTTTTTAAGGTTCTGCTCCAATGCCTGCTGCTTACCTGCCACATCGACCGGCGCGCCGGCAGTCTGCTTCATTGCCTCGGCAGCTTGAGCCTTGGGTGACTGATCCGGTGCTGACAGCTTTTCCTGAGCCTGCTGCATGGCCTGGCGCTGCTGTTCCGGAGTCGCCGCTTTGAGTTCCTGCTCCGATTTGCCGGTGAGCGCCGACATCCCGGCAAGCTGGGCCTTATCGTTCTTGATGCCTTCGAAGTTGCCGTTTTTAAGGTTCTGCTCCAAAGCCTGCTGCTTA
>Ga0209317_1000372_pt1 | contig 55670 bp, 45 predicted proteins | sample RifGroB2_FD_183994 | JGI IMG/M metagenome (GOLD analysis project Ga0209317, IMG submission 183994) | Soil microbial communities from Rifle, Colorado, USA - Groundwater B2 (SPAdes) (version 2) | ecosystem: Environmental > Terrestrial > Soil > Unclassified | place: Rifle, Colorado | collected...
CTTACTTCGAAGATCACACCGACATCATTGTCAAAAGCCGTAGAGAGGTTCAGTACGGTCACAAGGTGTTTCTCAGTAGCGGGAAGTCGAACTTGATCCTGGACTGCCTGATTGAACGAGGCAACCCTGCCGACTCTGAACAGTTCATTCCAATGCTCAAGCGCCACCAGAGCATCTTCGGATATCTGCCACGCCAGACCAGTGCCGATGGCGGTTTTGCCTCCAAGAAGAATCTGGCCGATGCTAAAGAGCTCAAGATCAAGGATGTAGCCTTCGCGAAAAGGCGGAGCTTAGAGATTCTCGATATGGTCAAGAGCAATTGGGTCTACAAACGACTCAAGAACTTCCGTGCCGGCATCGAGGCAAACATCTCCACGCTCAAGCGCGCCTTCGGACTGGATCGCTGCACCTGGAAGGGCTGGGGAGGTTTCAAGCGCTACGTCTGGAGTTCGATCTTTGCCTACAACCTCCAGGTCATTGCCAGGATCAAGTTTGAATCAGCCAAAGCCGCAGCCTGAATAAGAATCGGCCTGGATCTACAGTAACATACGGGAGTGGTGCGTCTGAAATTGAGAAAGAACGGGTGGCGTCGACAACATATTGGATGACGCTAACCACTTTTGTCTGCTTTTAGTCTTCGATGCGTCACGAAGTTCAGAAAAACTGGGTTTCCGGATGGGAACTAGCTATCCATACACCGCTCTTTTCGAACAGAGAATTCTTATGCAGTATCCTGCGCGGGCGCTTATAACCGTTTATACAATGCCTCAGGTATGTAATACCGCCTTTTGTTGAGAACAACACCAAGAATCAGACCACCGTTTGCTAGGATTTTTTTCTTTATACTGTCCACCACTCGGCGACGAGTTTTCCCTGCTTCCACAACCAAAACTACTCCATCAACGTTGCTGGATAAAGCCATACTCTCAGCTGTATTTGTATCAGATGACGAATCTATCAGTATCAAGTCAAACCGTTCTCTGAGCATTTTCCACGAAGCCACGGTAGCAGAGATATCTTCGATTGGAGGAACCAATGACGCTTGAACAGAAATAGGTGCAAAATAAAGGTTAGATTCGCCAAATCTAAAAATTGACTTGTCTAATAGTTCTCCTTTTTCTAAAAGGTCCAACGATCCATACTCGCAGGTAACGTTGAAATTTATTCTCCTAGCTGGATCCTGGTAGGCTGAATCTAACACCAAGACTGATTTGCCATGTTTTTCGACGGCAATTTTGGCAAACTCGCGCACGATGGTAGAAACTCCTTCCCCCCGCCTAGACCCCATGAATTGAATCAGCTTGTTGGGAGTAGTAGCTAGCAAGAATTCAATTTGATGGTGCAACCATGCCATTTCATCGCTTAGAGAGATGCGTCGCGCCACCTGTGTCTGCAATGAAAGTTCCGGAGATACTCCCGTACGGGTTTTCTCTTTACAAGCTTGCTCTAGCGCCTCATAAATGTTGCTCATGTTAATCTCCTGGCGAGCTAGATGGAACGTAACTAACATACTGTTTGTCAGTCGTCTTTCTTAACAGGAAAAAAAATTCGCCCACCTTCCAGTATGAGATTTTCATCAGCAATGATGGGATTGGCTTTTTTGACCATCTTGATGGTTTTTGGATCAACATGCCCGTAGACATCCTTTATTAGCTTTGCCAAGGTATCACCCTTTTCGACTACCCTACTGACTGAAACTGAATCAATCACTGGAGCTGTGTTGTCAGTTTCTGACTGTGTCGGTGTAGGTGCACGAACCGGCAATTTCGCCGGCCGGTACGGTGCGCTGGGATATGCTTCGATTAACATCGTAGGTTCCTTAATAGTCAAATATGCCGTTATAGCTAATAGCAGTCCAATCAGGAAACTCAGGTACCACCGGATGTAAAACGGTCTTTGCATCCCAAAATCCTGAGTTATTTCCCTGACCACCGCAATATCCACTCTTTTTTTTCCGTATCCAAAGGCGGTGACAAGGCTATTATCGCAGAGCACATTGATGATTCGAGGAATGCCTTTTGCAATACGAACAATCTCTTTAAGAGCGGAATTGGTAAAGATCACCGATTCCTTGTCCGCTGCAGTATTCAAACGGTGGTGAATGTAGGTGAGGCCTTCTTCCTTGGTTAGAGGCAATATGACCGCCTTCACAGCAATTCGCTGCTTAAGTTGTTTCAATTCTTCTAGGTCAAGGGTTTTTTCAAATTCAGGCTGCGCACTGAAAACTATCTGTATGAGTTTTTCTGTTGCCGTTTCTAGATTTGACAGCATGCGAAGGTTTTCAAGAGTATCGATTGGCATGTTCTGAGCTTCATCAATCAGAAGCAGCACGTTCCGCCCCTGCCTATATTCATCTATCAGTGCTTGGTGAAGTTGATTCACCATCTCGGCTATTTCATCAGACCTGGGCGTAATAACGAGCTCTCTGAAGATCTGTTTTAATAGGCTACTGTATGAAATGTTTGCATTAAAGACATAAATTTTGGTGAACCTATCCCTCTCAGTCTTTTCTAAATATGCTCTGAGAATGGTTGTTTTACCCACACCTACAGCGCCGACAATCAAGATAAACCCTTTTTTTTTCTCCACACCATAAATGATAGACGCCAGCGCTTCTTTATGACCCGGGCTAAGATATAAAAAAGACGGATCAGGCGTAATCTGAAAAGGCTCTTTTTTTAAGTTGAAGAAGTTCAGATACATGCGATCAAACCTCTTTATCCGGGATTGTTAACAAGACCGGCAGGCCGAGGTAATTTTCAAGACTCTCTGGATCAGAAAAGGTCTGGGTCATTGACTCGGAGATGTAGGCAACTGTTAAACTTGAAATGCCCCCTAAGAAAAGCCCAAGCAAGACATTCAGTTTGTTGTTCGGTTTGATCGGCTTGTTCGGTACTGCAGCAGTCTGGATTACGCTCACATTAGACAACTTGAGGTTATTCATTGCCTCTGAAATTTGCGCTTCTTCCTGCCTATCCGCGTATGTTTTATAGTTTTTTTCATTAATAGAAATGTCTCTCTTTAAGTTTTGAACCTTATTTTCACTCATGTCCAATAAGCCAATCTCAGCATCTAACTGCCTCAACTGAACTCTTAAAGCATCCGCTTTTGCTGCTTGTGCACTTAATTCACTCTCTGCTTTAAACAGTTCCATTTCCAGACTCTGGTACACCGGATTGCCGGTCTTCACTTTGCCGGCAATCCCTTCTTCCTGCTCCTTCAAAAACTGGTCGACGAGCTCAATCTCTCTGCGAGCATTTACTACAAGTCTGTTACTTTCAGTGTACTTCCTGCGCAGTTCCTGTTCTTTTAATTGCAGATCGAGAAGCTTAGACTTTGCGTCCGTAATGATACGGTCTCTATCGGTATGGGTATACCTCGAGTTATTTTTGCTAATGTGGTTCATCTGCCCCCTGATTGCACCTATTTTGTTCCTCAGTTCGCTTATATTATTATGCGCAGTCTTGAATGAAGTATCCAAGTCCGTGCGCTGCTTCAGAAGAAGGCTCCTCTGCTCCTCCAAGGAGAAAACCCTGTTGATTTGTTGAAACTCTTGCAGTGACCTCTCTGAGTCTCTAAGCTTGTTCTGAAACGACGCAAGTTGTGATCCGATGAACGAGGATTGCGGGTCGCTGTGCAACGCAAGGTGCTTTTCCTTAAATGCCTCTACCAGCAGATTAACGGCTCTAGCGGCGATCTTAGGGTCACTATGTTGAAAAGAGATTGAGATGACATTGGACTTCCGGACCCCGGTAACTTTGAGGCTTTTCCCAAAGCTCTCTATCGCAGCAGCCATCGGGCTACGATTCTTTATCGTCTCGACGGCAAGATCAGGATATATCTGTTTCAGAGTAAGGGAGGTGATAACCTTTTCGGCCAGTTCCCTACTTGTCAGCACCTGAATTTCCGTATTAGCCAATTCGTCCTGACTAAGGGTCAGATTTAAGCCGCTGTTGCTCGAACCCACTCCCAATCTAGATGAATCTTCCTTCCAAAGTTTCACCAGTAGGCTTGCTTTAGCCTCATATACCGGAGTCAGCAAAAAAGTACCTCCGGATATAACTGTAGTGATTAAGCCAAATACCAATAAAATTTTTGCTTTGTGTCTGAACAAAACTGTTAGTATATCGCGCACACTCATAGTATTACTCTCGCATTGCTCATTTGGCTAAGCATCTGTTTTTTTCTCATGTCACATTAGAGGCTATAGCCTAATCCTATCGGTAAAGGTATATTTTTCCTAATGTACAAATCAATCCAGGTATTAACATTCGATATAGTTGTTTTCGGAACGTAAACAATATCATTAGGTCTCAGGAAGATATCACCGTTTTCATTTGCCCCTTGTAAAATTCGTTCAAGATTTACCTGAATAGCCGTCATCTGGCCGTCATCCGCCTTACGAAGTACTATCACCTGATCAGTTTTGGCCGATTCCTTGACTCCGCCAGCCTGTGCAATTGATTGCAAAACGGTCATAGGACCGGTCATCGTTATAAGTCCTGCTCTGTTGACTTCGCCATCTACGTAGACTTTATCGGCTACGGACGTACGGACGATCACCGCCACTTTAGGATTCTCCAACTCGGTGGCATACGACTTATTTAATAAAACGGTAAGTTCCGATGGAGTTAGTCCCGCAGCGACGACATCGTTTACCAGTTGCAATGTGATACGACCATCTGACCGCACAGTCAGTTGCTCATTTAACTCAGGGTTATAGAATAGCTTGATGTCAAGCTGATCCCCGGGTTGTATTCTGTATTCTTTGGTCGAGTAGGTAGATGGCTGCAACACATCTACTTTTCCTCTTCCTGTTGCCGAGGTGGAGCACCCTGCGACAAAGGTCAAGGTAACGAGCCACACAATGATTAGTGCTTTCATAGTCATTCTCCCTCTTGGTTCTGTAACAACATGGAAGCCTTTATTGCGTTCCCTTAACTTCACATACTGCCCGTTGATACCTACAGCACATCAGCTATAACATTCGGCATCAGCCCTTGAGCCTTCCCCCTACTTCTGCCTCTCCACGTCAACCCAAATGACGGTACGTGAGGGCTCCAAGTACCTTAAGAACCTTTATCGGCATCTTCCTAAGCACGTTCCTGTAGACATCCAGGTCCCGCTCCCGAGCCTGCACAAAACTACTGGTCGCAAAATCGTACCTGTAGTAATTAAGATCCGTCCTGCTCCCCCCCCAACCGTTCTTAAAGGCCAACAACCCTTCGTTATCCAGATCCGTCCTACCTAGGCTGAACGAGCGAAAGCCTTCGTGAGCGCATTTTTTGATGGTCTCCCAAAGCACCAAGTTATTTGCTCTTAGATGCTGAAACCTTTCATCTGAGGCGCCGTACTTGTACATCGCATTGCGGCCAAAATGAAGGCAGATCACTCCGGCCACATTGGCCTGACATTGCTTCGCCAATGCAGTGAACCCAAAGCCCTGTGAAATCAGGTGCTCGTGCAGCTTTTCAAAGAACCGGATAGACTGCGGGGGAACACCGTGGCGCTTGCGTGTCAGACAATGCAAACGGTAGAAATCATGCACCCCCTCCATCGACCGACAGATCCTCACGGTAACCCCCTCCTTCTCAGCCTTGCGAATGTTCCTCTCTGTACTCTCTCTGAGGCGGGAACGCATTTTTCCTTCGTCTGTAAGCTCGAGTAAGTGGTGAGCGTAAACTTTTGCCGGCACTTCAGCACCGAGAAACTTCTCTCCCCTAAACTCCACGTAACGCCAACCGCTCATTCTGCCTAACTCCAGAATACTCTCTAAAATTAGCATGAAATCATCTGGTTGTTGAACCAGGGCGCCGCAGTAATCGGAAAAACTAAGGCATACGCCACGCCTTCCAGTCAGTAGGCTGTCGACCTCCATGACAGGTAAACATCCTCTAAATTTGCCCTGTTCGGACAGGGTGAAATAGGTAGGATGATACCCGTAACTCTCGGTGATCAAACGCGCCCAGTTCGCTGAATGGAAAATGGTCCGGTTATCGCACCTTTGAAGCATCTCATTCCAATCATGGTTAGCCAGCGGATTAACCACGGCTACTTGTATGGCAGGCCTAGTCATTTGGCGACAACTGGTGCTGCAGACATATGTTTTAGTTCACCGCAGACGTACGCGATTTGCTCTTCGGTGAGTTCAGGAAACATTGGGAGTGAAACAAGTTCTGCAGCGGACTGTTCAGCTACAGGATAACTCCCCGCTTTCACGTTGCGGGATGAGTAGGCACGTTGAAGGTGAATCGGAACAGGATAATGAACGCCGCAAGAAATACCCTTTGCCGCAAGCCCATCTACGAGCCTCTGCCTCCCTATCGAGCGGAGCGCATAGACGTGATAGACATGATGAGCGTACGGCATTTCCTTAGGCGTTCTCACGAAGCCAACGCCCTGTAGTAATTTTCCATATAATACGGCATGTTGCCTGCGTGCTTCGTTCCAGTCGTTCAAGTATTTGAGCTTTGTGCTCAATATAGCTCCCTGTATCCCGTCCATTCTACCGTTGATACCCACCACCTCGTGGTAGTACTTGCGGGACTGACCGTGATCGCGCAGTAGCCTGATCCTATCGGCCAGTTGCTGGTTACCGGTGACTACGCACCCCGCCTCGCCATAGGCTCCCAGATTCTTTCCGGGATAGAAACTGAAACAACCAGCATCCCCAATAGAACCTGCCCGTCTGCCCTTGTACTCTGCGCCATGAGCTTGGCAAGCGTCTTCCAGTACGGCTATTCCGTGCCGACGAGCAATACTGAGTATCGGGTCCATGTCCGCAGTTTGGCCAAACAGATGCACCGGAATGATCACCCTTGTCCGCGGTGTGATAGCTCCCTCCAAGAGAGCCGGATCCATGGTGTAGGTTTCATCATCAACATCGATAAAAACCGGTTCGGCGCCACAAAGGGACACAGCCTCAGCCGTTGCAATGAAACTGTTGGGGGTTGTTATTACCTCGTCTCCCGCCTTCACACCGAGCGCTAAAAGTGCAAGCCATAGCGCCTCGGTACCGCTGCCCACACCAACAGCCTGACTGCAACTACAAAAGGTGGCAAATTCATCCTCGAATCGCTCGACGTAGGGCCCCCCTGAAAATGCGCATGTGTTCAGCACTTCCTTGATAGATTGCTCCACCTCCTGCGCTATTACATCATACTGTGCTTTGAGGTTGAGAAATGGCACTATCATCATCGATCTCCTTTTCTATTTTACGTAAAATCCGCGCCGGATTTCCGGCAACGATACAAAAGGGTGGTACGTCCTTAGTCACGACGCTTCCGGCACCGATTATTGAGTGTTCTCCAACTGTGATCCCGGATAAGAGTGTCGAGCTCGATCCTATAGAAGCCCCCTGCTTAACCAAGGTTTTGCCGACAGCCCAATCCTCCTCCGTCTGCAACTTTCCGCCGGGTGTTGTGGCCCGGGGATATAGATCATTAATAAAGGTCACATTATGACCGATGAAGACGTTGTCTTCTACGAACACACCTTCGCAAATAAAGGTGTGGCTTGAGACCTTGCAGTTTTTCCCGATCCGCGCGTTCTTTTGCACCTCTACGAAGGCACCGATCTTGGTGTTGTCGCCAATGCTGCAGCCGTAGAGATTAACGAACTTAGCTAACCGGACGTTCTCACCTAGTTGTACGTCATCAGAAACAGCAAAATATGTCTCCATCCTGTCCTCCTACACTTCGTCAATTTACCCTAGAGACGGACTAATGTTCCTCCCAGACTTAATGATTTTATAATAGCTTCAAGCATGCGAACTACCCGCAGGCCGGCATTTCCGTCATTTTTAGGTGTTACGTTGTTGTTGATGCAGTCTATGAAGTAGGCTGCCTCTCCCCTCAGCGCCTCAACCTGGTTCACCCTCGGTGCCCACATGTCGCCGCTGCGATAGCTCACCCTGAGTCCGTAGCTCTTTTCTTTGGACGCGGCATCTATTCCTTCCACACCCTCTACCCCCTTGTCATAGACTCTTATTTTCTCATCATTTACCAAGTCGTTCCAAACCAGCATTTTCTTCTGCCCTCCAATGAGGGTTGTCCGTATCTTGACCGGCGACAGCCAATTTACATTAAGATGCGCTATTACATTGTTTGGAAAGTATATCGTGATATATGCAACATCTTCTAAGGCGTTGTTGAAGTGGGCAACGCCAGTCGCCATGACTGCTGTAGGCTCTTTGTCGATTAGATAGTCCATGATCGAGAGATCGTGCGGCGCGAGATCCCAAACCACATTTACATCCTTCTGAAATAATCCCAGATTCACTCGTATGGAATCGAAATAGTACAAATCTCCGAGTACGTCATCATCAATCAATTCCTTAATCTTTTTCACTGCGCCGGTGAAGAGAAAGGTATGATCCACCATTATTTTAAGTCGCTTTCTGTCAGCCAATTCTATCAGTTGCTCCGCCTGCGCGACTGAAGCTGTGAACGGTTTTTCCACGAAGATGTGTTTGCCGTTTAAGAGCGCAGCCTTTGCTATCTCAAAATGTGAGGAGACCGGTGTAACAATAGCAATGACGTCGATGTCGTTAGCAGTCAACAAATCTGAGTCATTGCTAGCCATCCGGATCCCTGGATAACTCTGCTCCGCACGCCGTAGCGAGGCCTCGTCCGCATCACTAATTGCAATAACTTTCGCCCCAGGAGTGTCATTAAAGTTTCTCGCCACATTCGGGCCCCAGTAACCGAATCCGATTACGCCAACGTTGATCATGTCTATGCCCCTCTTTAATTATTGTAGCGGCTAGTAGGCTCCCTTACATTTGACAACGGCAAGCGGGGTGCGCAGCAAAATCTTCAGGTCCAGCGCAATAGACCACCCATTTAAGTACCTAAGGTCTAGCCGTACCATATCGTCGAAACTTGTGCTGCTCCTGCCGGTCACTTGCCAGAGTCCAGTGATGCCGGGTTTTTTTCCAATCAAGCGATTCCTCTGCCATACACAGTAGTGTTCAACTTCATAGCATATTGGAGGTCGCGGCCCGACCAGCGACATATCGCCTTTTAGTACATTGATAAATTGCGGTAGTTCATCGAGACTGTATTTCCTTAGCAATCTGCCAACGGGAGTCACCCTTGGATCCCCTTTGATTTTATAAACGCCTTGAATCCCGTTCTGCTCCAAAATCTTTCCCTTTATCAACTGCTTTACGTATTCACGATGGATGACATCGTCATTATCGAGATACATAGAGCGAAATTTTAAAACTTTAAACTTTCTTCCATTGCGGCCGACGCGCTCCTGACAGAAAAAAATCGGGCCTCTAGAGGTGATCTTGATTAGGACTGGCAAGCAGGCGAAGAACGGGAAAAACAAAATCAATCCCGAAATGCTACCCACGATATCTAGGGACCTCTTGAGGATGTCGCCCCCTACCTTGCGGGCACTCAAGGCTGTCAATTCTGGATAAAAGGTCATGTCGAAGGTACCGTTGCAGCCGGATTCAGGATAAGTCCGAAAACTGATTGCTACGCGACTCACCATTTCATCAGTTAGGACCGCTGCAAGCATTTCCCTCATCTTTTTGGCTACGATGCGCTTTGCTGTGTCAACTTTCTCCGGCTCCACCTCTGTTAGGATAACCCCTATCAATGTACCTTCTTTCAAAAGGCCACAGATATCGGTACCTCTGATGCAGGTGTTGACACTTTCCCCCAGTGACTCTGTTAAATGTCCTATGTTTTCAAAAGTTGCAACATTCTCAGCGTCCAGCACCATCACAATGAGCGGCTTATTCGACCTTTCCGCCCTCTTTCTTTCCTGCACGAGTTTCTCACGGAAATAAGGTTCAGGATAAAGCCCGTGTTCCAGGGAAATGTTGTCTCTGGTCCCTAAGCGTAGGTTGCGAGCGATTTTGCGAAACCAAGGTCTGGTCGTCCATAATGTGCGAGCCATTTTTGCCTCGATCGGAGAGTTCTGGACAGGTATTTCAGGATCCTGTCCCCGTAGTAACTGACTAGGTCGTCCTTCATCCTAGGATTCTCCGCATGCGACTTGTTATGCTTTGCCTCTTGAAGCCTTGAGTTGAAACAAATTAGCTTCATATAATTTTAGAAGTATAACTTTCGCGTTCACTATGTCAACAGCCGAGTACTGCGTCTTGTGAGACTGAGCTGAAAATGCTTCTCTGTTCACAGCAGTTGCAGTTTTTCTTTGAACCCGCCCTTGAGAAGGATAGTGCGATTTTCGAGCATCTCCAGATCGCCCTCTTCTGTCATTCTGTGCAGCAGCCTCGTGACGGTTTCTCGAGAGACAGAGGTATAGCCAGCAAGTTCTTTATGAGTAAGCCTTAGAGCAATAACCACACCGCGGTCATCCTTCACTCCATGAAGTAGACTCAGGTGGTTCAGAATCGAGCGCAACCTCTGCTCGGCGTCCGGCAAAGCAATGGCCTTTAGGACCAATTGCGCCTCCCTCAACCGCCGACAAAGGATTGCAACGAGTTGAAGCAAAACTTTTTCGTTTTTGAGAAATAGCTTTTGGAAAGTTTCCTTTGATAGAAGCCCAATCTCCGCCTCTTCCATGGCGATGACCGTCGCGGGGGCAGTTTTGGCGTCCAGAAGGGCCATCTCACCAAAAATGTCGCCACGCTTGTGGACAGCAAGAATTCGCTCGCTACCGTCACTACCTAAGTGGACGACACGGACCTTCCCGCCATAGACGATATACATGTAGCTTGCGGTATCTTCTTCAAGTAGAACAACCTGGTTCTTGTGAAACCGCTTCTCTACCATCCTGCTCTGTACCTCGTGGAACTCAGCAGGATCCAGACAGGAGAAAAGGGGAATGGCGCGAAGTAACCTGCTGTGCGCCGGTTCCTCCACGGCTTTGTTGACTCTGGCTGGTGTTGACACGCACACTCCTTGACTGCCCACGCCGTCACGGCTAACACAGGCAAATTAATGTTTTCTATTATACAGTCCAAAGTACTTCTCGCACGCGTCTCAGCCAATTAAACGCAAACTACCTTCTACCTTCGTAACCGTCAACCGGAGCCCATCTTGCCGGCCTCTCCCGATATCGCTAAACTGACCTCCTCAAAAATGAGGAGGCTTCATGATGTCAACACCCACCCAAGAATGGTCAGCTAAAATCACAGCTTGGCAGCAGAGCGGGATGAACGTCGCCGCGTGGTGCCGGAAGAACTCCGAGAACTATCACCGTTTTCTTTACTGGCGTAAACGCTTGGCTAGCCCTGCTCCTGCGAACTTCCTTGAACTTACCCTCCCTGCAGCCATCCCCATCTCCCTCGAATGCAATGGCGTCCTGGTCCATGTCTCAAGAGGATTCGATCCCGAGCTTCTTGCCGACATTCTTTTCGTGCTGAAGGCGGATTGAGCGTTGCGGCCCTCCGGCGTCCACCGCATCTTCCTCTACGATCAGTGCGTCGACATGCGAAAGAGCTTCGAGGGTCTGAGCCGGCTGATCGAAGTTTCTTACCCGGGCAATCTGCTGACAGGCGCGCTGTTCCTTTTCCTCAATCGCCGCAGGAATCTCATCAAGATCCTGTATTGGGATGGCGATGGCTTTGTCATCTGGTACAAACGCTTGGAAAAGGGAACCTTCTCCGGCTGTTTCTCAGGTCATGAGGAACTGTCGAGACAGCAGTTCACCATGCTGTTAGAGGGTGTCGTCCCCAGGCGGTTAAATAAGCGTTTTTCTCTATCAAACTAGACAGTTAATGTTTTGAGAATAGCCCTTTTTGTGCTATATTCCGCCCATGCCCAACTGCCTTGAAAGCATAGTCGACACTCCTCTAATCCAGGAGGTTCTCCAGCAGAAGGACCAGCGCATTACTGCCCTGGAAGGGGAACTCTTCGTCCTTAAAGAGCAACTCGACTGGCTGAAAAAACAGATCTTCGGATCCAAAAGCGAACGGATCGTGGCTGACCTGGGCATCCAGCCGCTGCTGCCGGAGTTCGACCTGGGGACGACCTTCGTCCCAGCACCGCAGGAAGAGATCGTTTACAAGCGGAACAAGCCTGTCAAAAACCGCGGCTGCGATACCATCTCCTTCCCCGACGATCTCCCCGTCAAGGTTGTCGAACTCGACATTCCTGAGGAGGAAAAGGTATGCCCGGAAACGGGTGAGCCCCTGGTGTGCATCGGCAGCGAAACCAGCAGGAAACTGGCCCGCAAGCCGGAACACTTCTACATCGTGCAATACGTTCGTCCCAAGTACGCCTCCAAGGCGCGTCCCGAGCTCGGGGTGAAATACAGTGGGCTCCCGGATGCGGTCATTCCCCGTTGCCCCGCCGATGAAAGCCTCTTGGCCTTCGTCCTGACCTCCAAGTTCGCCGACCACCTGCCGCTCTACCGCTTGGTGGAGATCTTCGAGCGCTCCAAGATCAAGATCAGCCGCCAGACCCTTTCGAACTGGGTGCTTACCCTCGGTTCGGCCCTCGCCCCCTTGTACGACGCCATGAAGGAGCGGGTCCTCGAGAGCGGAGTGGTGTTCGTAGACGAAACCCCGATCGATCTGCAGGTCAGAGGCAAAAGCCGCATGCAGGAAGCGTACATGTGGATCTATGTCGGCGGGGGCGGCGGCGATCCTCCCTACCGGTTCTTCGAGTTCTGCCTGAACCGAAACCATGAGCACCCGCTGAAAACCCTCAAGGAATACAAGGGGGTGTTCCACTCCGACAAATACGGAGCCTACGAGAAACTGGCAGCCAAAGAGGACATCACCTGGTGTCCCTGCATGGCCCACGTGCGCCGTAAGTTCGTGGAGGCGGAAGGTGGCGACCCCGAGTTGCGTCGCCGCATTCTGCGCAAGATCCGTTACCTCTTCATGCTGGAGCGCGTGGCCTGGAACCGCGAGCCTGAGGAGCGCCTACGGATCCGTCGCGAAATTGAGAAACCGATCCTGGACGAGCTGATGAGGATGGTGAAAGAGCGCCTTCTGGCCGGGAGGCTGCTGCCCAAATCCAACTTCGCGAAGGCTCTGAACTACTGTCACAGCCTGGCGCCCTACCTTCCGAACTATCTGGACAACGCCGATGCCCGCCTCGACAACAACGTGGCGGAGCGCGGCATCCGTCCGCTCACCATTGGCCGCAAGAACTGGCTGTTCGTAGGCAGCGAAGACGGCGGCAAGGCAAGCGCCACCATCCTCTCCCTGGTCCAGACCTGCCGCAACCTGGGCATCAATCCCCAAGAATACCTCGAAGACGTGCTGCGGCGCATCATGGGGCACCCCGCCAAGCAGATTCACAAACTCCTTCCGGACAACTGGCTTGCCGCCAGGCAGAATACCCAATAGCTAACGCAGACTCAAGATGGAGCTGGGTTGACGGTTACCTACCTTCTACCTTCTACCTTCTACCTTCTGCCTTCTGCCTTCTGCTGGAAACTGCTGTCGCACGTTACAATTACTTGGACCTCGATTGCCGCCCTGACTATAATCAATTTGAAGTCGGCCCTACTACTTCTGTTGAAATGCTGAAGTTAGAGGCTTGATAAATCATTGCTCTGGCGGAAAGCGTGTCTCCATCGCGACCGGCTTTCCTCCTGGTAAGGAGATTTGATATGGAAAACAAGTTAAAGGAGCTCTACGCAAAACTTCCTGGCACTGCTGAAGTTCCCCCTCCTCCACTTGAACTATTCGAAAAGCTCCGTCAACGGCGCGGTGTGAAATACCAGCCGCGCACCCGGCACGTGCGGGAGGACGGTCTTGCCAAATACACAAACCGGCTTTTCCTTGAAACAAGCCCCTACCTACTGCAGCACGCCCACAATCCGGTGAACTGGTTCCCTTGGGGAGCTGAGGCATTCGAACTTGCTAAACAGCTCCGCAGGCCAGTGCTAGTCAGCATCGGCTATGCCACTTGTCACTGGTGCCACGTAATGGAAGAGGAGTCTTTTGAGGACGAGGAAATTGCAGGATTTCTGAACCAAAACTTTATCGCGGTAAAAGTTGACCGTGAGGAGCGCCCAGACATCGATGCAGTTTATATGGGTGCGCTGCATGCGATGGGCATGCAGGGGGGATGGCCACTAAACGTCTTTGTTTCACCGGACAAAAGGCCATTCTACGGCGGCACATATTTCCCGGCATATGACCACAGCCGCGGGATAGGGTTCATCTCACTGCTACGTCGACTTCGTGAGGTCTTCGCAAGCGACCCGGAGCGGGTGACGCAGGCAGGCCTGCAGCTGACAGAGGCAGTAAGTAGTATGCTAGCTCCGGCACACGGCGTCGCTACTCCTGAAAAACGCTCACTTGAACTGGCGGTCCGGATCTATCTCGATCGCTTTGACACGGCAAACGGCGGTCTTATAGGCGCCCCAAAATTCCCCAGCTCACTACCGGTGCGTCTGCTTCTGCGACAGTACAGGGGCACTAATGATAAAAACCTCCTCTCGATGGCCCACCTGACCTTGAGAAAGATGGTAGCCGGAGGAATCTACGACCAGATCGGTGGCGGTTTTCATCGCTACGCAACCGATGAAGCGTGGCAGGTCCCGCACTTCGAGAAAATGCTCTACGACAACGCACTGCTAGCTAATAGCTATCTGGAGGGGTTCCAACTGACAGGGGACCGTGATCTAGCTGTGGTGGTCCAGGAGATATTGCACTACTTGCAAAGAGATATGCTTTCACCAGGAGGAGGATTCTACTCTGCCACTGACGCGGATAGCCTGACTAGCAGCGGTCACAGGGAGGAAGGTTTCTTCTTCACTTGGACACCCGAGGAGCTTCTTGCAAGCCTGGGGAAGGAGCGGGGTGAGATTATTGCCGCTTACTACGGGATCAACAAACAGGGGAACTTCGAGGGGCGCAGTATCCCACACCGGGAGAAACCCGCAGCTGAAGTGGCACGCCATCTGAACCTAACCGAAGAGAAGTTACTTGTAATATTGGGTGAATCTCGTGAGCTCCTCTACCAGGTTCGCAGTCGCCGACCGCTTCCGCTCAGGGACGAGAAGATCCTTACTTCCTGGAACGGCCTGACAATTTCGGCCTTCGCGCGAGCCGGACTGATTCTAAACGACGCAGGCGCTATCGACCAAGCGCGTATCACAGCAAGGTTTTTTCTTGAGAACATGCTGGCCAAAGGCCGTCTGGCTCATAGCTACCAGGAAGGGGAGGCGAAGGGCGAGGGGTTCCTCGACGATTATGCTTTTTTTATTGCTGGGCTGATCGATTTGTTCGAAGTCACTGGGGAGGCATTGTGGCTAGAGCGGTCGCTTGAGTTGACCGCGGCTGTACAAGGACAATTTATAGATCAGAGCACCGGGGGCTACTTCATGACCGGGCTGCACCATGAGGAGCTCATAGCAAGGGAAAAGCCGGCTTATGACAATGTTGTACCATCGGGAAACTCGGTGATGGTGATGAACCTGCTCAGGCTCAATTCCCTCACAGAGCAAACGAGCTATCAAGAGGAGGCTGAACGGGCGCTCGGGGCCTTCGCATCACAGATATCCTCCGCTCCAACAGCTTTCTCCGAGATGCTTCTGGCTCTGGATTTCCTGCAGGAATCCCCAAAGCAGGTTGTTCTGGTCGCTCCCAGCGGCAACCGACAGGCGGCACGGGGACTTTTGGAAAGGTTCCGCCAGGTGTTCTTGCCTAACCGCACTCTGATCGTTGTTTGTGAGGGAGCAGAGCTCGACCGAGCGAGTGCATTGGTACCTCTGTTAAGAGGCAAGACAGCCAACGGAGATCTAGCTGTTGCATATTTGTGCGAGAACAGAACCTGTCAGTTGCCGACAAGTGACTCGGAGTTGTTTGGTAGACAATTAAAAAAGGTAGCTAGCAGAGAATAGAGTGGTCGGCTTCCAGCTGGACTGGACTACTTTTGAGAGCACGGCACTAAAAGAAGACTCCGGCAGAAATCTGTAGGCCCTAAGTCTGATTCCTCTAAATTGCTGGCGCGAGGGAAAACGGCAGATTCCTTACCGCTCCTGCGCCAGCCTAGCCAGGAACTCCGGAACTGCCCGCTTGGAGATTTTCATAAGACGCTGCATCAGTTCGAACGAAACCGCCCTCAGTTGGTGGTTTTTTTTCAGCTCATCGACCATTTTGATCCAGAGGTGTGCAGTCATTTCTGCGTCAGCCAAGGCCCGGTGAAATATCCCGCTCGTTGAAAGCTGTTTGTGGCGTACCAGTACTTCGAGGCTGTGGCCCGGCGCGTTGGGATTCAGCCTGCGCGACAGGAGCATGGAACAGGCAAACTCTTGCTCCCGGGTAAGGGAGATGCGTTTCAGCTCGGAGTCCAGAAAACGGCGGTCGAATGAGGCGTTATGCGCTACCAGATGGTGCCGGCCAATAAAGGCGGCGAACCGTTCCATCACCTCGGCTGCCGGCGGAGCGGTTTTGAGCATTTCGTTGGTAATGCCAGTGTACTGCTCGATGAAACTGTTCACCCGCATCCCGGGGTTCATCAAGCTTTGAAAGCGGTCTACGATCCTACAGTCCTGCACCAGGACCGCTCCAACCTCGATGGTTCGATCACCGCCATCAGGTGAAAGTCCCGTAGTCTCGAAGTCCAAAACAACTACGCTGTGATTGCCCAACCTTACCCCCTACATTCCATTTATTCCTGCAAATTCACACTAGCAAGCGGCGATACTGCAGTTTTTCCGGGAGATGGTCAAGTGAATTTCGCGACGAATGCTGCAGCAAACAACAGATCGATAGAGGGCGCGAGCCAACAACGAGGGTATTGCGGGGTGCGAACTGGGCAGGACGTAGTCAACTAAACCACAGCCATCATTTCGTAATACGTAAGATCTCGCTTGCGAGTTTATCGAAGCATGGTCCCAGGGCGTCTATAGTCTCGGCATGACAAAATACGCCTGAAGGCTGGTTAGGATCATATGTGTCGGAATCCTTTGTGTTAGCAAGTCGCTTCAATACAGTAACCCCTTTTTCATTAGACGTGCTGCAGCGAGTTTCTTCCATCTCTGGCATATCGAGAACTTGGCCCAATCCGACCGTGTAAATTAAGATGCCTTGTCCGCGGGCAATGTTAGCAACGTTTTCAGCTAAGTTTCGGGCCGCTATGTTCGCATCACATTTCAGATACGGATCCTCTGGATCATTATAGAATGAACGTTTGCGATTATAACCTTCTAGGCCGTTTTTCGGCAATGAGGCTATCTGACGTATTTTCGGGTACTTATCATAAGCTAAGGTCGGATCAAAAATGCGCGAAGGGCGCGGCGGCTCGTCACTTCTCACATACGAATAAAGGTTCCCCTCCTGAGTCCCCCCCGCTATTAGTGGAAAACTACCATAGAAAGTATTCGGTGCACCATCGCTGAAAAACACAATGACTCTCTTTCCTGACCGCCTGTTGTTCGGTATGGCGTTTAATTGCTCTATTGCCTTTCTCAGCCCTTGTTCCGAAGCCGTGGCGCCAACCGCATATAGATTTTTGATTGCTGTCTCAAGCGTCGCCTGCAAAAAACCTCTTTCACACCCGAGTGTTCCTGCCGCAGGACTTTGTTTCTCTGGTCGTGGTGTGGAGTAATCGCCGCAGATAGACACTACAGGATATGCTCCAGTCGAAAAAGAAACCAGCGCCAATCTGTCATCTTGCTGGCTGAAACGTCTAGTGAAATTTACGGCTCTATCTTGAACAGTAGAGAAAACGCCACCAGGAAGACCGGGCACTGGGTCGTTCAACGAACCGCTAGTATCAAGTACCAGCGCCATATCTAAGGTTCCTCTTACCGATTCTGACGTTGCACCGATATCTAATGTACTCAGGCCCATCAATCCTGCAAAGTATGTAGGCATTTTGGCAGTGGCTGAAACGCTTACCTGCCAGCTTCCGTCTCCATTGCGCGTTGCCGTCACCTCAGGTGCCGATGGAGTCGCACCTAAAAAAACAGCAGGGTAATTAGCGCTGAAGTAATTTTCCGCCACTCGCTGAGCTCTGGCTCTCATCGCACTTTCGCCACTACCTTCAGCAAGGGCGTTTGCGGCCTCATAGCTCGCGGCATCGACCGCGGCATTTAACTTGGTCTTCACCCCGTACGCCCTGCCGATGTCGATAGCCAAGGCGGCTATCCCCAGCAGTCCTACCATCAACAATGCAACAAGGATTAGAACTTGGCCTTTTGATCCTTTGTCGAGAACTTTCATGGTTTCCCTCAACTAAAAAATGGATATGGAGTGGAGCTGAGGTGAGAATGCTCCATAATCCAGGCTGGCCTTAAAAAGGCTGTCGTATTGGTAGAAAACTTCAAAAACATACACGATGTCTCCATCTTTCATCGTGTCACGAATACTAGCAGGGACGGTATCATCGACATAGCTACTAGGTGGAACGGTTCCATTTTGGTTGTTGCCCCAAGCTATCTTCTCCAGTTCCGGTTCAATCTTGCCGGCAACTTTTTTAACTTTTGTCAGATACATCATCCCCTTGTTGGTCATCGCTAAAGGCTGTGCGGTATTTGCCAGTGAGTCCATGATATGTTGGGGGTCTATTGAGGTTGCGGTTCTCAGTGCCAGATTGGCACCTTCGCGGCTCATGTTGGCGATTATGTTGTAGGCCTGAATGGCACGCGAGAGGTCAACGAGCCCCAACATGAGGACCACCAGGAGCGGCAATACTAAAGCCAGTTCGACTACACTCTGGCCCCGGGATTGACTCAGCTTAGTATAGGGTCGGCACTTCATCTTCCATTCTCCCACGGTTCATGCCTCATGGTGGCACGTACTACGAATGAATAATTTTTTTTATCCTCAAAGAACGGGCGGAGGATTGGAGTCAACAAGGGCCAAGAATACGCCAGGCTCACGATGATTATGTCGCTTGGTTCCCCAGTATCATCGACTGGTCTTCCGGTGTAATTGGAGAAGGTGGCAGCACTAGCGGGCGTAACGATGCTAACGGTCGGCTCTTTCTGGGGGTTCGCGTTTTTTTCATATAACCCATGGGCACATTCCTTCATTTTCTTAATCATGGCCTTTTTACGATGCTCTCCATTTTTAAAGCCTTGGCCGGGTTGATCAGTTTGGCCGGTGATGGCGTAGCGCGCACCTTCGCGCACGGCATTTTGCATGGTCAGGTTCACGTAAAACATCATGGCAAAATCGATTACGGCAAACAGGAAAGTGAACAGGACGAGAGCCGCCAGTGCGAATTCTACAGTTGTCTGTCCTTTAGTATCCATAGCCCCTCATTCCAATTTGAATTTTTCAACCAAACTTTAAGCACCAAGCTACAAACGTCAACCTTCGGCTCCGACTCGTATGGGAGGAAAGTCACATCAGTACGAAATAGTCGGCACAGGCAGCGCTGAGGCTTTCCCGTGTGAGCTGAGGAGACTTGCCGTAAAAACGCGAGTAGTTAACAATATGGTCAATAAGGTCTCTGGGATGACAGGCGCTTCGAAGCATGGAGTTGGCACCGTACCACTGTTCATCGAGGTAGCTGTAAGCCTCCCCACAGAACTTCATCCCCGCGGATTGGCACTCTTTCTTGAAGATCTCCAGATATTCGTCCTCGGTCGGCCGATCAATCCTGATCTTGTAACGCATTCTCCTGAGGAACGCCTCCTGAACCAGGTCCTTGGGATCCAGATCGGTAGAGAAAATCACCAACACGTCAAAGGGAATGGCAAACCTCATGCCGTTTTCCAGGGTCATATGGTCGATGTGACGATCCAGTGGAACCACCCAACGGTTCAAAATATGGGCCGGGTCAGATTGCTGCCTGCCAAAATCATCCAGAATGAACAGGCCGTTATTTGCCTTCATTTGCAGAGAGGCCTCATAGTACCCTGAAGCATGACTGTAATTCAGATCAAGCATCTTCAGGGAGAGCTCACCTCCCGCGGTTACTACCGGGCGCTTGATGAGAACCCATCTGCTATCGCACTCCCTCGCATCTCCCGAAGTTTCCACCACTGTATGGCAGACCGGATCAAAGACGCTGACGATTTCTCCGCCGATGGTGACGGCATAGGGAACATATACGTTGTCAGGCAGGGCTCGTCCGACTGCCTCGGCGATCGAAGTCTTCCCGTTGCCCGATGGTCCGTAAATAAACAAGGCCTGCCCGGAGGTCATGGCAGGGCCGAGCCGCTGCAATACCGCCTTATCCAAAACCAGATGCGAAAGGGCCTTCTTCAAAGGCTCCTCGCCGCCTGCGGCGCCTCTTAGGGTCTGTTTTTGAACCATCTCGCGGTAATCCTTCAGAGAAACCGGAGCAGGGCCGGTGTATCGGCAATGTTCCTGCAGCTCCTGTCCCTTCCTGCGCCCAAGCTCCGTCAATCTAAAGACATAAGAGGTCTTGGCATAGTTTGGGGAGCCTTTGACCTCGATCCGATTCTCCCTGCGATGCTCTTCAAGCACCAACTCCACCAGGGAGATCGGAAGCCTTACCCGTTGGGCGACATCGGCCAGCTTGAACTCTCCCAAGGCCAACAGATGCTTCAGAACCAGATCCTCAACTAACGCCTGTGCCAGTCCGGCAGCTTCCAGACTATTAGGGGGCTGTGGCGAGGGGAAAATTGCCATTATGCTCCTCCGCTTTTTGGTTAACAGCTCTGTAAAATCTGCACCCGCTGTCATAGGGTTTCACTTTCTCTAGCATAGAAAAGAGAGCTGCTGGGTGGGACCTTGTCGGGAAAAGATTTTTTGTTGATCAGCGTGGCCAAGTGACTGCGGTTTAGAGGCACAGAGGAAACTCGACTCTGGCAACCGCACCAGCAAATTATACTGAGTTAATATTTATTTCAAATCGGTAAAGAAAAAAATTTCCCCCTTGCAGTTTTTTGCGACCGTCGTAGTATTTGTTAAAATCTTCTAAGTCATTCCGGTTTACCTTCCCAGTAGCAGTTTGAACGACCACAGGCACAACAAAAAGTAGCAACTCTCAGCGCGGGGTTGGAGTGGATCGGATGCCAGAAAAGTGCATGGATACCGTCATCGATCTCAGACACCCTGCAGGACAGGGGTTGGTGGAATACTTACTTTTGCTGCTGTTAATCACCTTTGTGACAGTGCTGCTAGTAAGAGCTCTCGGAAACACTTTAAATTCCGGTTATTACCAGCCAGCCAACAGTGCGATTACCGGCGCAGGAAAACAGTAGCCGTTCAGCGTTAAAAGGAATCGTGCTTTCGCTGCCGATGCAGGAAAAGGTGAAATTTTCACCTATGTCGCAAAATCCAACTAAAAGGAGGAACCACCATGCTTAGCCACTTAAGGAAACTGTGCGAAAGGTCCATTGGAAAAGTAAGGAACAACAGAGGACAGGGTCTCGTCGAGTACGCATTGATTCTGGTATTGATCGCAATAGTTGTAATGGCTGCGGTAAGAGGCATAGGAACCAGTGCAAATAGTCAATTCAGTAAAATTGGTTCGGAACTGAACAAATAGTTGACCCGAGTGGGCCTTAAGGTCTGCAAGGAAGCACCTGCTTTCTTGCAGATCTTGAAAATGTCTGGACCTGAGCACTGAAAGCTGACAGGAGGGGAACAGCAGGTGTACTCGCGGCAGCAGTCAACCGACCTGATCCGCAACACCTGTTTCCCGTGGTAGTCCGTAACAATTTCCGCGAATAATCTTTTCAACGGCATCGAAGAACCGATTGCCATTGAAATATAAATATATGTGCTTCTCGTGCTCGACTGGGCGAGACCGGCTGCTGTAGGTTAGTTTCAAGGGACGCCACAACGGATGAATCTTCCGGGCTGAAGCCTTTGAAACTATCGGGACCGGCCGGTAAGTCTGCACCATATCCATGAATTATCATAGCAACCCAGGGGGGACGGATTATGACGCGCCCGAAAGCAGTAATAGTGGTCTCCGTATGTGCGCTTTTTTTCGCTGCAATCGCAGCATGGCTTACCTACGGCTTCCTACAAAAGGAAGTAAATACAGTCAGAGCGGTCAAACCTGAGAAGATTGTCGTGGCGGCGGCCGACATCCCGATCGGCACCGTGATCACTGGGGCTCAGCTCAAGGTTACCTCCTGGCCCAAAGACAGTATCCCTCCAGGGAGCGCCCAACTGACCGACTCGGTAGTCAACCGGGTCGCGATACGTCCCATCACCCAGGGGGATGCGGTAACGGAGCAAAAACTTAAGCCAAAGGCAGGGGCGCCCGGGTCCGGGTTCATGACCTATGTGGTCCCTCAGGGGCACCGGGCGGTAACGGTTGCGGTGAATGAGGTAGCCGGCGTCGCCGGCTTTCTTACTCCTAACGACCGTGTCGATGTAATCGTCACAACCCCTATCCCCGACAATGAAAAAGAAAATATCAGCAAAATCATTCTGGAAAATGTTCCCATTCTGGCAACCGGGCAGGTAACCGACCAAAAGGAAGGGAAACCGGTCGTTGTCCCGACGGTCACACTGGACCTAAACCCTGCGGACGCGGAGAAACTGGTCCTTTCAGCCAGCAAGGGTTCACTGCAACTGCTCCTCAGAAACATCACCGACAGCGCAAAGGTCAATTCTAAAGGGGCGACCATAGCCAAGGTACTGAGCGGCATCGATCAAGCGATGCCGATAGCCTCCCCCGGCGCAACAAAGGTCGCCCGTGTGGTAAAGAGAGCCCCAAAGCGCGTGCCCATGCTTAAGGCGCCCCCCCCTCCTCCCAGCTATACACTGGTCATTATGAGGGGAACCGAAAAGTCGTCCAAACAATACAGCGAGTGAGCAGCCGACCTTAAATTTCATGGACCGAGGTAGCCAATGAATCATTTTCTCAGGATACTGCTGCTTATTAGCAACATTTCGCTCATCCTCCTATTGAACGCCGGCATTGTCTTGGGCGGTGTCCCAATGACGCTAGTGGTCAATAAGAGCGTGCTCCTTACGCTAAAGAATCCCGCCAGGTTGGTGACCATCACCGACCCGGAGATTGTAGCCGTTCCGGAACCGCTGCAGCGCAAGCAGTTGCTGATAAACGGAAAGAAGATCGGCACTACTAATTTGATAGTCTGGGAAGAAACGGTGGAAAAACCGACCTTCTTCGACATCCAGGTGGTAGGGGACCACGAACTCATAGAGACCCAGATCAAAGAGTATGCGCCCAATGACGCCATAGCCGTCCAGTACGCCAGGGATACGGTGGTCTTGTCCGGCAACGTCATCAATGAGCAGACCAGCAAAAAAGCCGAAGAGATCGCCAAAGCGTACGCGGCCAAAGTGGTGAACCACATCACGATCAATTCTCCGCAACAGGTGCTGCTCGAGGTGAAGGTGGCCCAGATCGACAAAACCTCCCTGAAGCGGCTTGGCATCAGTGCCCTCATCACAGGATCGACTGCCGAAGGGTTCACCAACCTGGTTGGAGCTCCGGTATCCGCCACCACAACCCTCACTACCAGTAGGGCAACCGGCAGCTCGTCGGTTACCGGAGCACCGGGCATCAACGGTGGCGGGCCGTCGGGGCTGGGCGGTTTCGACCCGCTGGAGACCTTCCAACTGGGCGTCTCCTACTTTCCGGCGGGGATCGGCGCAGTACTTCAGGCCCTCAGCACCAAAGGGCTGGCCAAGATCCTGGCCGAGCCGAACCTGCTCGTTAAAAGCGGCGAGGAAGGGAATTTTCTTGCCGGCAGCAGAATCCCCTACAGCGTGCTGATCAGCGCGGGGGGGGTGGCCACCAGTTCCATCGTATTCGAGACGGTCGGCATCAAGCTTAAATTCAAACCGAACGTGATGGAAAACGGCCTGATCAGCCTGAAGATAGACCCCGCAGAGGTCAGCAGCATTGCCGGGACGCTCGCGGTAAACGGTTACCCGATCATCGATACCCGGGACGTACGGACCACAGTGGAACTGCGCGACGGCGAAAGCCTGGTTCTTGCGGGTCTGCTCCAGGAAGAAGAGATCAAAACCATGTCCAAAATCCCGCTCCTTGGGGACATCCCGATTCTGGGCGCCCTGTTCCGTTCCACCCAGAACGATCTCAAAGAAAAAGAGCTGGTTTTTTTCATCACGCCGAAAATCGCCAAACCGAATGCCCCGGGTGTAGTAACGCCCATGCCAACTGATCGGGAACTGACACCGGATGAAGAGAAAGAGCTGAGATGGATGCCTTTGGGCAATTGAGAGATCGAGGCTCGGCAAGATAGAGAGCCATACCGGGAGATCACCAAGAAGGACCAGGCAGCGCGGACAGGCAGCAGCTTGTTGGACAACAATCTTGGAGAGGGGGCTTGGAAAGGTATGCCTGCACAATTTTCCATAGTCATCATCGATCCGGACCGGTCGTCAAGGGAGGCTATCATCGCTACCCTTACTCCTTACTCCGAATCCATTACACTGGCCGGGTCAGTCGATAATTTCACTGAGGGCGCCTTGGCAATCCAAAAACATGCGCCGAACGTGGTGTTCCTGGGAGTCGACGACATCAAAAAAGGGGTCAAGGATGTCCAGTGCATCACCCTCTTGTACCCTCGGGTCTCCGTCATAGCCTGCTCTTCGGAAAAAAGCTCCGAGTGGATTCTCTCGCTGATGCACGCGGGCGCAGTCGAATACCTGCTGCGCCCTATTGCTCAGGAAGAGCTTAAGCAGTCCTTGCAGAAGGTTGGCCGGTTTCTATTCGGCTCGCCGACCGAAGCGGCCACGGTCGGCAAAATCATCGCCGTCTATAACCCGATAGGAGGCATGGGGACCACTACCGTTGCGGTGAACCTTGCGGCTGCTCTATCGGATGAGGGAACCAAAGTCGCCCTGGTCGACCTGAATCTGGAAGCTGGCGATGTCAGCACTTTTCTCAACGTCAATCCGACCTACACGCTTAGCAGCGTCACGACCAACGTGGAACGACTCGATGCCAACTTCCTGATGAGCGTCATGACCCGCCACGCATCCGGCCCCTTCCTGCTCACCGAACCGCTCGAGGTAGACGAAGCTGTCTCCATAACGCCCGAACAGGTGCAGCGCATCCTGGAACAGCTGAGGGGGATTTTCGATTACGTGATCGTCGATTGCGTCGGGCAGCTGGCCGGCTGCAACATATCGATCTTTAACAGTGCCAACCTGATACTGTTCACCACCACCTTAAGCCTCCCCGCCCTGAAGAACACCAAGCGCTACCTCTCCGCCATGGACGACAAGGGGTTTGGCAGGGACCGCGTGAAGCTGGTCATCAACCGGTATCTTCCCAAATCCGACATCCAGGTGAAAGACGCCGAAAAGGTACTCGGGGTCTCGGTGTATCAGGCGATACCCAATGAATATGCCAGCGTGGTCGACTCGATCAACAAGGGAATGCCGGTCGTGAAGCTCTTTCCCCGTGCGCCGATCAGCAAATCGCTACAGGGACTTGCCGACCTCGTAAAGCAGTAATTGGGGATCGCACCCCTAAAGGGTGAGCCGCACCGGGCAAAGATGGCGGGCGGGAAGTCCAAAGGAGAGCCGGATGCTACTAAGCGATCCATTCAATACCCAGAAGGTCCAAGGGTCGATAACCGACAATGAACACTTTCAGGACATGAAGATCCGCATCCACCGGCGACTGATCGACAGGATAGATCTGGCGAAAATGGACCTGATGAGTAACAGCGAGCTGTTGCGGGAAATCGGAGCTGTCATCGAGAATCTCATCATCGGGGAAGGTATCCCGTTGAACCAGATGGAAAGGGACCGGCTCATAGTCGAGATCCAGCATGAAACCTTCGGGCTGGGCCCACTGGAGCCGCTGCTGGCCGACTACCAGATCTCGGACATCCTGGTGAATAACTGCTCCAAGGTGTACATCGAGAAGGGGGGCAAGCTGCAAAAGACCGACGTGTGCTTCCGCGACAACGCGCACCTCATGCAGATCATTGAGCGGATCGTCTCCAAGGTGGGGAGAAGGATCGACGAGTCCTCCCCCTATGTCGACGCGAGACTCCCCGACGGCTCAAGGGTGAACGTGATCATTCCGCCCCTGGCCCTGGACGGCCCGGTACTTTCCATACGCCGCTTCGGGCTGGAGCCGATCGGGATGCAGGACCTCATCAAGAACGGGGCTCTGGACCACAGAATGGCTGAAATCCTGGAGGGCGCGGTCCAGACCAGGCTCAACATCCTGATTTCCGGAGGCACCGGAACGGGGAAGACCACGCTCCTGAACGTCCTTTCCGAATTCATACCTCACACCGAGCGGGTGGTGAGCATCGAGGATTCGGCCGAGCTGCACCTGAAGCAGGAACATGTGGTAAGGCTTGAGACCCGGCCAGCCAACATTGAGGGGAGAGGCGAAGTAACACAAAGGGACCTTTTGAGAAACGCCCTCAGGATGCGGCCAGATCGCATCATCATAGGCGAGGTGCGCGGTGGAGAGGCTCTGGATCTGCTTCAGGCTATGAATACGGGACACGACGGCTCCCTTTCCACGGTTCATGCCAACACCACCAGGGATGCCCTATCCCGGTTAGAAACCATGGTGCTCATGTCCGGCCTGGAACTGCCGGAACGAGCCATCAAGGAGCAGATTGCCTCAGCAATTAATCTGGTCATTCAACTGATCAGATTTTCCGATGGTACCAGAAAGGTGGTTAAGATATCGGAGATTACCGGTATGGAAGGGAACACTATGGTGATGCATGACGTTATCGTCTTTGAGCAAAAAGGGATCGACAAGGAAGGTAAGGTGATCGGCGAATTCCGGGCCACCGGTGTGCGGCCTCATTTCGCCCAGCGTTTCAAGCTATTCGGCTATGAACTTCCCCCGGGGGTCTTCGAGAATTAGGAGGTAATGGTGCTTCTTCCCATCGTGGCGCTGATATTCCTCACCGTTTTTTGCGTCTCCCTTGCCGTCTATCTGGGCGTGGCAGAGCAACAGGTGTCCCCGAAGGCCGAACTGAGAAGACGGCTGCAGCGCATGGCTATGGCCGGGGCAAAGGAGTTACCTGAAGATCTGAGATCTGACATCATCCGGGAAACAACTCCTGCTGATAAGTTCCTCGGGCGTCTGCCGCTTACCCGCACTCTGGATCACAAGTTGGACCATGCCGGACTCAAGATCACCGTTTCACTCTTTGTCATTAGCACCATTGGCATAGCGACCGCCTGTGCCATAGCTACCTGGTTGCAAACCAGGTCATTCAGCTTCGCAGTACTGGCTGCGGCGATCAGCATCCTGCTTACCAAGGTGTTCCTGACCGTTAAGACTGCGCAAAGGGTTGATAAGTTCACCGAGCACTTTCCCGATGCCTTGACTATGATTGCTCGTTCGCTGCGAGCCGGACACTCCTTCACCACCGCAGTACAACTTGTCGGACAGGAATCTCCCTCCCCCGTCGGTGAACTGTTCAAGACGGCGTACGACCAGCAGTTGCTCGGCTTGAGAATAACCGACGGGTTGAGCTATCTCAACGAAAGGATCGAAAGCCTCGATCTGAGATTTTTTACCACCGTGGTCTGCATTAACGCCGAAACCGGCGGGAATCTCTCGGAAGTACTCGACAAACTGGCTATGACCATCAGGGAGCGACTCAGAATTCGCAGGCAGGTCCAGGTATACACGGCCCAGGGACGCATGTCAGGCTACGTGCTGGGAGCGTTGCCGATCGTGGTTTTCCTTATCTTCAACGTCATCAACCCTGAATACGAGTCCGCCCTGCTCAAAGAACCCAGAGGGATATTAATATTAGCCTTTGCAGGATGCATGCAGCTGATCGGATTGCTGGTGATAAGAAACATCATCAAGATAAAAATATAGGCGACCATATGATCTATCTGATCCCGATTATTGTCTTTGCCTCGGTCACGCTCCTTTCGATCGCGATACTTTATCATCTGATACTGAGCAAAAGCGACTTGATAGTAAGACTGGAAAGCCTTTTCCCGGCGTTGAAAAACAAGAGGAAGCCGCAAGTTGAATCGGGGACCTGGGCCTATAAGCTAAACCGCATCGGGGAGTCGGTAAAACTGCCGGCGCAGGAACATTCGAAGTACACCAAGATTATGGTGGCCGCAGGCTTCAGCCGGGAAAGCGTGTACCGTTTCTTCGGCTGCAAGATAGTGCTCGCCTGCGCCTTGCCCCTGTTTTATCTCTTCCTGTACACGGCACCCCGGGGCAGATCCTTCGCCACAGAGTCGATTCTGATAATGACTGCCTGCGCTATCAGCGGCTATCTGTTGCCAAGCTACTGGTTGTACGCCAAGAAGAAAAAGCGTCAGTTGGAGATTTTTCACACCTTGCCGGACATCCTCGACCTGATGACGGTCTGCGTGGAAGCGGGACTCAGCATGGACGCCGCATTGCTAAAGACCACGGAAACGCCGCAGTTTAAGATGGATCCGCTGGCCCAGGAGATAAAGATCGCGACCATGGAAACCAGGGCCGGCAAACCGCGCGTTGAGTCGCTGAAAGACATGGCCGAGCGCACCATGGTTGACGACGTCAAATCTTTTGTCAGCATGCTGGCCCAGACCGAGAGGTTTGGAACCAGCCTGAGCCAGGGGTTACGCACCTACGCCGACAGTCTGAGAGTAAAAAGAAGACAGCTGGCGGAAGAAGCCGCCGCTAAAACGACCATCAAGATGATTTTCCCCTTAATACTCTTCATCTTCCCGGCACTGCTTGTGGTTATTTTAGGTCCGGCCATTATCCAGATTGGCAAGATGTTCGAGTAATAGAGCGAAGAGAGACGCGGCAGGGAGCCAAATAATCGTTTAGCGCAAGGAGGTGATCCCATGAATACTGACTTCAACACTATTATCCTGCTGATCATATCGGTCCAGCTCGCACTGAGCTACGTGAGACAGGGGAAAAAGTGAACCCAGGGTCCTTGCCGCTATCTGAGACTCCGATATCGGCAAGGATCGACCCTACTGCTTCCGGAGCAAACCATCCGTGCAGATAAATCAGCCTGATTGATGGCCCAAATGGCAGGGAGACTCGACATGAGATTTTTTAAAATTACCTTGGTTTTTCTCGTGGTACTTGGGCTTTTGCCGATGACGGGATGCGGAGGGTCAGACAGTAGCAGTGCCAACGTCGACGACCCCTTGGCACCGGGTGGGACCACACTCCCCCAGACTCCTACCGGCGCGGGCACGGTACTAAATTACAGCATGACGCTCAGCACCCTTGGCACTGGCGAGACTAGCACGGTCGGGTCCAACAGTACCGTGATTGCTACCGCTACCCTGAAGGACAACAATAACCAGGTGATCAGCGGCCAGCCGATCCTGTTTGAAGAGGTTAAAGCAAACCCTGCTGATCCCGCAGCAGTTATCATTACTGATCCAGTTGAGTCAACAGTTGCAAACGGCACAGCCACAAAGATCATGCAAACGGCTGATACCACGGTAAACAGGGATGTCATCATAAAGGCATCTACCTCTATAGACGGTAAATCGATAAGCTCGGTGAGCATCCTGAGGGTGGTTCGCAGCGCAGGAAATTACATCAACTTCATCACCACATCGGGCACCAGCGATCCGGACGGCAATCTAAACAGGCTGAATGTGACGATAGATGCCGTTGATCCGGTGGCAGCACCGAACTACAACATTCTCCAGCTGGTCACCTTTGAGGTGCTGGACAAAAACGGTCTCAACAGGACGCTGGTACCGGTCAAACTGGAACTCTTCAACCTGCTGGGATCTTGCACCGTTTCCATAGGGAGCCCAGGTGCAGCTACACAAACCGTTACCACAGACAATACAGGGCTTGGCATATTCAGCGATTACGCCACGATAAACACTCCTCCCATCGGAAGCGAAAATAGCTGCTCAATCATCTACAAAGCAACCGCGCTAGACGATTCCGTCCCGCCTAAAGAGCTATTCAGTTACGGCGGCTACATCGTTAACCTGAAGAACCTTAAACCTTAAACCTGAATTTGCGCAAGGAGGGGGCATGCGTTACTTTTCTTCGTTCGTGATTCTCATGATTTTAGCCACTACCGGAACCGCCATGGCCGCAAGCCTGGAAAACAGGTTCGGCATCAATGGCAAATTAGGCGCCTTCGTTCCCTTGCAGGACGACTTCGTCAGCGGCGCCTCGGACTCAAAGAGCGGAATTGCAGCAGGCGGCGGTTTCATCTTCGGGTTCTCCAGCAACGTTGCCGGCGAGTTGGATGTGCTCCACGTGCCGGAACTCGACTTGGAGATCTCCGGGAGCAAGGCCTACGAAGCAAGCTTCACCGACGTGGCGCTGGGGCTGCAATATCGCCTGGCCTCGCAAAACCGTCTGGTTCCCTTTTTCGGCGCCGGCGTTGACTTCATCAAGGGCAATTTGGAACATGTCTCGGGTGCCAAGTACGACATGGAGTGGACGGTGGGCGGCCATCTGAATGCGGGGCTCGACTATTTCATTAATAACGGGATAGCCTTCACCGTCGACGTCCGGGGACTCATGGCCGCCAAGGGAGATGTGGAAAGTGGTGGCATCAAGGTGGGCGAATACGACCCGATGAGCTTCATCGGCACGCTTGGCATCCGGCTGATCCTGCCGGAAAAAGCCTTCTGGTAACATGCGGGCCCTGAACCGGAGTTCCGGGAAGGAATTGGCCCGGAAGCTCTTTGTCGCTGCGACGGTTCTTTCCAGGGCAAAGGGGCTTCTGGGCAGGGAGTCCCTTTTAGAGGGAGAAGGATTGCTGATCAGGCCGTGCAAGGGAATTCATACCTTTTTCATGAAGTTTCCTATCGATGTGGTCTTCCTGGATAAAAATAACCGAATCCTTGAAACTGTGGCAAATATCCCGCCCCATAGGATGACCAAGGTGCTGCTTTTGGCAACGAGCGCCATTGAATTGCCGGCCGGCACCGTTTTAGCCTCAGAGAGCGCTGTCGGCAACGAGGTCGCCTTTGTGTGAATCGTATCAATACTCTCAGCAGATGCGCTTGATTTACACCATGCCAGACACAATTGCTGTGACGGCATGTTCATCGGAGACCTCGACTGGCCCCACGTGCTATCGGAACAGCGACCATGGAAAAAGCGCGCACCTTCAGAGTGAACTTGATCCCCTCGATCGCAGATCTTTTCTTCGTCTTGATTTTATTTTTCCTGTTTTTCTCCGGGGAGTCCGGGCTATTAGGCGATGGTGACACCGGATACCACATACGCGCCGGCGAATACATTATCAACACCCTTTCCATCCCAAGGTACGACATCTTCTCCTTCCATTTACCTCCCCTCCCCTGGACCGCCCACGAGTGGCTCTCGGAAGTCATCATGGCCGCCATTCACACAATGTTCGGCTTAACCGGCATCGTCGCCTTTTTCGCTTTCCTGCTGGCACTCACCAGCTATCTGCTGTTCAAGATACTGAGAATTCATCAGGCTGATATTCTGATCGCCACAGCGGTGACAATTCTTGCCTTCAGTTCGGCACAAATACATTGGCTGGCAAGGCCCCATGTGTTTTCCTTCCTGCTGATGATCATGAGCCACTACCTGCTGGAATCGTGGCATCGTGAAGACAAGGTGAAGAGCCTTTATTTCCTGCCTCCGATCATGCTCCTTTGGGTCAACCTGCACGGGGGATACCTGGGCGGGTTCATACTGCTTGGTGCCTTTTTGATCGGCACTCTTGCCAGCAGGGTGTCAGCGCCTCCTGCCGCACGGGCAGCCTACTCGCTAAAACTAAAGCAACTGGCTTTGACCATCAGCGCCTGCCTTGCAGTTTGCCTTATCAACCCTTACGGCTATCAGATACTCTTATTCCCGTTCAGACTTGTCTCCGACAGCTTCATCATGGACAACGTTTCCGAGTTTTTGTCCCCGGATTTTCATAAAATGATGCCCTTCAAGTACCTGTTGCTTGTGCTGATTGCCATCCTGTCCCTTTCCAGAAAGAGCATCGAGGCGACCGAACTGATTCTCATCCTGGTGTTTATCAACATGTCACTCTACTCTGCCCGGTATATACCGCTTTTCGCGCTCATTACCGCCCCCATTCTGAGCCGCCATGCCACTGAAGCTGGAACGCTGATCAGCGGCAGGCTGGCCCGGTTTTGCAACCAGCGTTCGAAAAACATCGCCAGGATTGACACCGCAGCTAAAGGATACTTCTGGCCTTTGACGGCACTCTTAGTCATCGCGGTGGCCAGCTGCTACGGGACCCAGCATTCGTTCGATGAGAAGACCAAGCCGGTTGCCGCGAGCGAATTTCTCATCAAGGAAAAATTGGCCGGCAACATGTTCAACAATGATGAGTTTGGAGATTATCTGATCTATCGAAGCTATCCGGAGTTCAAGGTGTTCTTTGACGGTAGATCCGATATGTACGGCGCAAACATGATGAGGGAGTACCGGAAGGTCATCAATTTCGAGCGGGGATGGGAGGCCGTCCTTGACAAGTATCAGGTGACTTGGGTCTTCTTCGACTCAAACTCGAACTTCTCAAGATATCTGCTCAATAACAGCAACTGGGTGCTCATCTACTCTGATAAAGTTGCCAGCATCTTCGTAAAGAACATCCCGCGCTATAAAGCGTTGATACAAAAGTACCCATCAGTTACCCCGGCGATACTCTAGTCCAATAGAAGAAGCCAGTATCTATCTGTCAATATCAAGAAGTCAAGATCAGGAAGTCACCTGTCGACCTGTCAATGCCGGTTGGTTGTGCGCGCAGCACTTTGGTTGGGACTGAATTTATGGGAAAGACATGTTCGCAGAGCAATAACAACCTTCACGAGAGGGCGTGGGCCCTCTGCGCTTCCCTGTTTTTTCATGCGCTGCTAGTTCTCGTCTTAAGCACCACGTCAAGCTTCGACCCTACCCTTGGCAGAAGTACGCGTTTCGACATCTTCTGGGTATCACCATCAGTTGCGGCGCCGATCTCTCCCGCTTCCTTAGACCAGCCGAGGCAGAAAATCTCGCAGCGGCGTAGCGCCCATGTGGCAGAACTTCGGCCCGAGGCAGGGGCGGATTTGCCTGCCGCCGCACCAGCGTCTCATGCCGATCCTGACCAAGTTAGAGCGGATGCCAGGCCCACGCAGAAGATAACGGCCGAAGAGCCGCAAAATCTGGCCGCAAAAGGGTCTCCCGCTGAAATGTCAATGGCAATACCGGCTCCCATCACCCTTCCCGCTGTAAGACCAGCCGCCGTCCCGGCCGCCAAGAACCCTCCCGTCGTAAGCGCAGCCATGGTCCCGGCCGCCAGAAAGCGCATCACAACTTCTGCTGTAGCCAAGCCAGCGGCGACGCCTGCTGTAGTCAAGCCTACCGCAACGCTCGCTGTAGCCCAGCCAGCCGCGGAATCGCACCCTGCCGAACAGCAGCAACTGACACCGATGACCGAGGCGGCCGTCTTAAGTGAGGCCAGTATGATAACGGCTGCTGCGACAGCTAAGAATTCCACCGTCAGCAGTGCTGAAAAGCGGAACTCGCCGGTCGATACCAACCAGACCAGAAGTGCAGCAGCCGGCAACATTCAGACTAGAGGGGCCACAGCGGCCACCGCAAGTCCCACCGTAAACCCCGCTGCAGGACTGGCACCGGCAGCGAAGATCAATCACCAGGCCACCTCCTCAGAGAAGCCGCCGGAAACCAGGGGCATCGTGATCGCTTCGTTGCGCGGCGACCTCAAGATGGTGATCGCGGGCGACAGCAGCATAAAACTTTTAGTGACCTTTAGAGAATTTCCCAAGGCGCGCAGGAATCGGGTGCAGACCCGAGCTGAGGCACAGCGCGAACAACGGGTCATACCCGTTTTTGTCAGGACGCAGCAAGAGACGAGGGAGGCCGTCATCGAGACGGCCCGTGAAGGGATCTACCAGTTCAGCGCCGAATCGGGACAAGTAGAGCCTGCGAAGGCAACCTTCACCCTGAAGCTGTTCGAGACGGGGAGCAGGGAAAAAGTAACTCAGATCGGCACGCGAAACATCTCCGGCAAAGTTGTATTGGCGAAGATACTGATGCCGGAAGGGATCCTTTGGGACGATGAAGCTGCCTTTACCGGCAGCCTTGAAGATTCCAACAGCACGACGAAGTTCAACGCGCACACCGGTTTGTACTGGAGGGAGTACAACGATTGAGCGCCTAACAGCATCCCATCCCCCTCCCGCCTGCTGGCTGAAGCACCTTCGGCGCGCAAGCCCGATCTCCCCCTTGAAGAGGGAGGAGCGCCGAAGGTCCCCTCACCTTCAAGGGGAGGGACTGGGCGGGGATGGGTTGTTCAAGCCATCGCACGAAGGAGGTTGCCATGCTTCCGGAAACGACCATTGTCATAGCAGCGTACAACGAAGAAGATCGACTCCCCGAAACGCTGATCAGGATTCATGAGTACCTGGTGGCAACGGATCATCATGCGGAGATTATAGTTGTCGATGACGGTAGTACGGACAACACGGCAGCGATGGTTCAGGCTCTGTCGGAAAGGATGCTGGGGCTCAGGTTGATCAGCTATCCCGAAAACAGAGGCAAGGGGTATGCCCTGCGCAAAGGCGTGCTCTCCTCCCTGGGGAGGCACGTGCTGGTTACCGATGCGGATCTCTCCACCCCGATAGAAGAGCTGGAAACCCTGAGGCCGCACCTGCACTCGCACGGGCATCACATAGCGATCGGTTCACGCGCGCTTCCCTTGAGTGAGATAGTTGAGGCGCAGCCCCGCTGGCGCAGAGGGATGAGCCGGACCTTCAACAAGATCGTGAAGCTACTGGTGATCGACGATTTCAAAGACACCCAGTGCGGGTTCAAGCTCTTTACCGGCGAGGTTGCCAGAAGCCTGTTTCACAAAGCCCGCATCGACCGTTTTGCCTATGATGTGGAAATACTCTCCCTTGCCAAGCACCACGGTTACCGGGTTGCGGAGGTTCCGATCATATGGAAAAATTCCACAGCCTCCAGGGTGCGCCCGGTGCTGGACTCGCTGCAGATGCTGGTCGATCTGGTAAAAATTCGTCTGGCAAAAAACGGTCAAAAGCAGGCAGCGATAAAAGCGCCGCTTGAGAGCGCTTAAAACGTTATTTTCATCTTGATCTTCCGCTGTTCAGTTCGCCCCCAGCCATCCCCTTGATGGGGAGGAAACTTGCAGTGCAACCGTGAACTTAGCAGTGGGTCCATTCCCCCTGAATCCCTCTCCTGTCCCCCCTACCTTGTAACATTCCAGCGCCACCACTCCTGAATCCTCCCCCTTTCCACACTCAGCTCTAATAAAACAACTCCTCCTGCTCGCTAACTGCCTCTTAAATTCATTAAAGTTCCAGCCCGCCCCGCCGAATAGCTGAAGACGAAAACCGTATCATAAAACGGTGTTAGCGGTTTTTCATCCGGTCCCGGTTACTCGCTACGGACCATTGATTTCCGCCGGCACCGCTGCAAAGGAGAACAGATGGCTGGAAACGGTGCCGGCGCGTGCAGCGTCAAACTTGAGGGAGGGTGGTTCATGGACCAGGCTGTCGACCTGCAAAAACTGCTGATCGGAAAGCTCGCCGAAGTTTCGGAGGAGGCTTCGGGGTCGGACCGGGTGGAGATCGATATGGCTGGTCTCGCAGATCTCGACGCCTGCTGCTGCCAATTGCTGGCTGTCTTCCTGGATAACTTGAAGCGCCGTGGCATCGCCCCGGTCTGCTGCGGCATGTCGCAGCAGTTACAGAACAAGATCACCCTGCTTGGTTTCTCACAAGCATTCTCATCGACAGAACCGAAGAAGGTATCGGCATGACAAGCTCAAGCGCAGGAAATGGCACCATAGATCTGAAGCGCTTCAACCAGGTCTTTTTTGAGGAATGCGCTGAACACCTGGCGGAGATGGAGCAGATCCTGGTATCGCTCTCCGATCAGGAGCCGGACCAGGAGCAGTTGAACGCCATCTTCCGGGCGGCGCACTCCATCAAGGGAGGGGCTGGCATCTTCGGCTTCGAAGACATGACGGTGGTAACTCACGTCATGGAATCGCTGCTGGACCGGCTCAGAAACCAGGAACTCGCCTTTGAACCGGCCATGATCGACCTGTTCCTGGAAGCCGGCGATGTGATTTCCATGCAACTGGCCGGGCACCGTGAAGGAACGCAGGTGCATGCCGAGGCAGTCGATCAGGTTAGGCGAAAGCTGCAGCAGGTGATTGAAGCAGGTGCCTCACAAGGGGAGCATCTGGTCCCTGAGCCTACCGCAGAGGCGTCGGCAGAGTTGTCGGCAGAGCCGTTGGCAAGCGCCGGAAGCCCGGCGGAAGCCGATGCGACCTGCCGCTACCAGCTGACCTTCACGCCGGAGCGTGAGATCTTCAGCAGGGGAATCCGGGTGGAGGGGATCATAGCGGAACTTTCCGAGTTGGCAGAGCCGGGAGAGTTCGCCTGCCTGGCTGAGTTTTCAGAGCTGCCGGAATTGGAACAGTTCAATCCGGAACTCTGCATCACCCGCTGGCACTTCACCCTCGCCTCACAGGCGAGCCGGGAGCAGATCCTGGACGTCTTTATGTTCGTGGCGGACGAGGAGCAGCTTACTTTCCGCAAGCTCTCGCCGCCGCTGTCGTCCTCCCCGTCGGAGGCACCCTCAGTGGAGGCACCCCAGGCGGAGGCACCCAGAGCCGTGGCCGCCTCGACAGTGACGGATCCGGTGGAACCGCCCGCTGCCGGAAGACGTGCCTACGACAAGGACGAACTGGCGCCGGGCTCGTTCGGACGGCGCGGCGGCGAGGCGGAGTCCTCGATCCGGGTCAACGTCTCAAAGGTGGACCAGTTGATAAACCAGGTCGGTGAGTTGCTGATCACCCAGGCGATGCTGGCGGAAATTGCCGGCTCGCTGGATCCGATACTGCATGAGGCGTTGCAAAAAAGCGTGGCGCAGCTGGAGCGCAACACCCGCGACCTGCAGGGCAGTGTGATGTCGATCCGGCTGGTGCCGATCAGCATCGTCTTCAACCGTTTTCCGCGCATGGTTCGGGAGATCGCCGGTAAGCTCGGCAAACTGGTCGAGCTGAAAACCAGCGGAGAGAGTACCGAGCTGGACAAGAATCTGATTGAGAAGATCGCCGACCCGCTCTCGCACCTGGTGCGAAACGCCCTGGATCACGGCCAGGAAACCACCGAGGCGCGGCTGGCCAAGGGAAAGCCTGCGACCGGGACCATTCAGCTCAAGGCGAGCCAGATCGGGGGGAGGATAGTTATCGATGTGCTGGACGATGGCGCCGGACTGAATCGCACCAAGATCCTGGACAAAGCGGCAGAGCGAGGCATCACCTGTTGCGAAACGATGAGCGACGAGGAGGTCTGGCAGCTCATTTTCGCGCCCGGATTCTCCACGGCCGACACCGTAACCGACATCTCGGGGCGCGGCGTGGGGATGGATGTGGTGCTGAAAAACGTGCAGTCCATCGGCGGCCGGGTCCAGATCTCCTCGGAACCGGAACGCGGTACCCGGGTCACCATCAGCCTGCCGCTCACCCTCGCCATTTTGGAAGGGCTCGCCGTGGCGGTCGGGGGGGAGAAGTTCATCATACCGCTCAACGTGATCATCGAGTCGCTGCAGCCCAAAGCGGAGCAGTTGCAAAGTGTGAACGGCAGACAGGTGGTTCAGGTCCGGGGCGATTATCTGCCGATCATCAGGCTGCACCGGCTGTTCCACCTGGAGCTTGCGGTTACTGAGCCGGAGCGGGGCATCCTGGTGCTTTTGGAGCTGGACGGAGAAAAGACCGCCCTGCTGGTGGACGCGCTTTTGGACGAACAGCAGGTGGTGGTGAAAAGCATCGAGACCAACTACCGCAAGGTCGAGGGTAGCGCCGGCGCGACCATTCTGGGCGACGGCCGTGTGGCCCTGATCCTAGACGTTACCGAACTCATGATGATGCACAAGCGGATGAACTAACCTTAAAAAAATCACAAGGAGGCAGGGCAACTATGCAGACAGGTCAAAGCAGCAGCGACCAAAACGGCGGGCCGGTCCCGTCCGAATACCTCACCTTCACCCTGGCAAGCGAGACCTACGGGATCGACATCCTTAAGGTGCAGGAGATCAGGGGGTACGACAGCGTCACCCGGATCGCCAACACCCCCGAATTCATCAAGGGGGTCATCAATCTGCGCGGGGTGATCGTCCCGATCGTGGACCTGCGCATCAAGTTCCAGGCGGCTCAGGTGACCTATCACGAGTTCACCGTGGTCATCATCATCAACGTGCTGGGCAAAGTGGTAGGCATCGTGGTGGACGGCGTCTCGGACGTCATCGAGCTCCCGCCGCAAAGCATCAAGCCGGCACCGGAATTCGGCGCCTCGCTCGACACCCGTTACATCACGGGCCTTGGCACCCTGAACGACCAGATGCTGATCCTGGTCGATATCGAAAAACTTATCGGAAGCGACGAACTGCAGATTATGGAAGTCACCAACTAATAATGAGAGAGGCGGTAATCACATGAAAATGAAGAGTTTCAAAGACTGGAAGATCCTCACCAAGATCCTCAGCATCTCGGTCGCCACCATCGTTTTGCTGGTGCTGGGCGTCATGTTCTACGTGCTCCCCTACATGGAGAAGAACCTGATGGCGGAGAAGCTGCAATCCACCAAAGGGGTGGTCGATGTTGCCTCGGCCATAGTGCAGAGCAACCTGGCCGACGTGAAGGCAGGCAATAAGACGCTGGCACAGGGACAGGCGGACGCCCTGAAGCAGATCTCGGAGCTGAGATACCACGGCAACGAATACTTCTGGGTCAACGACCTGGATACCAGGGTGCTGATGCACCCGATCCGACCCGAGCTAAACGGCAAGCTGCAGACCGAGAGCAAGGACCCCAACGGCAAGGCGCTCTACGTCGAGTTCGTCAAGGTCTGCAAGGAAAAAGGCGAGGGGATGGTGGATTACATGTGGGCCAAGCCCGGCTCCACCAAGCCGGTGCCCAAGATCTCCTACGTCAAGCTGATGAAGGAGTGGGGCTGGATCGTCGGCTCCGGCATCTACGTGGACGACGTGAAAACCCAGATGGAGAGCATGAAGTGGCAGATCATCGGCGGCACCGCGGCGCTCGCCCTGGTGATCTTCGCCTTTGCCTGGGTGGTGGCCCGCCGCATCAAGCAGGCGCTGGACCAGGCGATCGGCGCCTCCAAGCGTATCGCCTCGGGCGACCTCACCGCGCAGATTCAGGTGCAGAGCTCGGACGAGACCGGAGAGCTTCTGACCTCGCTCAAGGAGATGAACGAGGGGCTGGCCCGTATCGTGGGGGAGGTGAGAAACGGCTGCGACTCGATCGCCACCGCGACCGAGGAGATAGCGGCAGGAAACTCGGACCTCTCGCAGCGCACCGAGGAGCAGGCGAGCGCCCTGGAGGAGACCGCCTCAAGCATGGAGGAGCTCACCTCCACGGTGAAGCAAAACGCAGACAACGCGCAGGCGGCAAACCAGCTTGCCATCAACGCCAGCGGCGTCGCCGTCAAGGGTGGCGAGGTGATCAACCGCGTGGTGCGCACCATGGAGTCGATCACCGACAGCTCGAAGAAGATCTCCGACATTATCGGCGTCATCGACGGCATCGCCTTCCAGACCAACATCCTGGCGCTGAACGCCGCGGTTGAGGCGGCGCGCGCCGGCGAACAGGGAAGAGGGTTCGCGGTAGTCGCAGCCGAGGTAAGAAGCCTGGCCCAGAGGAGCGCCGCGGCAGCCAAGGAGATCAAATCGCTGATCGAGGATTCGGTCGGCAAGGTGCAAGACGGCAGCCGTCTGGTTGAGGAAGCCGGGCGCACCACCCAGGACATCGTCACCAGCATCAAACGGGTGACCGACATCATGGCAGAGATATCCGCCGCCTCGCAGGAGCAGTCAAGCGGCATCGAGCAGGTCAATACCGCGATCACCCAGATGGATGACGTGACCCAGCAAAACGCGGCACTGGTAGAGCAGGCCGCAGCCGCAGCCGAGTCGCTGGAGGAACAGGCCCAGCAGCTGGTCGGCGTGGTGGCCCGCTTCACCCTGGAGGATACCGGCCAGAAAGCGCAGGCTGCCCCGGGAAAACCGCGCCAGCTGACCCGGAGCCAACCGGCGAGATTCAAGGAAGCAGAGAAAAAAGTCCGTCAGTTCTCCGATTCCCGAAGCGCCAGAGCGCCCCAGGCGCGCCCCGGCGGCAGGCTCGCCGAGCCGTTAGCCTTGGACGATGATTGGAAAGAGTTCTGAGCGGCGCGCTAGATAAATACGGTTCGGGGGGAAGCACCCCGACCCCGGCCTGCGACGGCGAGCAGTCGCAGGCCGGCCTGTGGGAGACGGACAGTGCAGCCCCCTTTCACTACCCCTTCAGCCAGGAGCAGTTCTTCCGGGTCCGCACCCTGATCTATCAGGAGGCCGGGATTGCACTTGCACCTGGAAAAAGGGACATGGTCTACAGCCGACTGGCGCGCCGGGTGCGCGCCAGACAGTTGGACTCCTTTGGGCAGTACCTGGAGCTGGTCGAGGGGGGAGACCAAGAGGAACTGGAGGCGTTTATCAACGCCCTCACCACCAACATGACCTCGTTTTTCCGGGAACCGCATCATTTCCAGATCCTCGCCCAACAACTGGCGCAGCATCGTGGGGGCCGGCCGGTCGCCATCTGGTGCTGCGCCGCTTCCACAGGCGAGGAGCCTTATTCCATCGCCATGACGGCGGTGGACGCCCTGGGGAGCTTTGCCCCCTCCCTGCGCATCCTGGCCACCGACATCGACACCAGCGTGCTCGCCAAAGGAAAACTCGGGGTCTATCCGGAGGATCAGCTGCAAAAGATCCCGCCCCGGCAGCTCAAGCGCTTTTTTCTCAAGGGGCAGGGGAAAAACGAGGGGTCCGCCAGGGTGAGAGACGAGTTGCGGCAGTTGGTCTGCTTCAAGCGCCTGAACCTGCTGGACCAGCAATGGCCCATGCGCGGCAAGTTCGATTTCATCTTCTGCCGCAACGTGATGATCTACTTCGACAAAAAGACCCAGCACGCCATCCTGGAGAAAATAGCGGAGCGTCTCAAACCGGGCGGTCTCCTCTTCGTCGGTCACTCGGAGAGTTTCCACAACACCCAGGACCAGTTCAGGATCTGCGGCAACACGGTCTATGCCTTGAAAGAGTGATACGGACGGCGACTCAGGCACGGCGTGCGGAGGGGCGAATCTTGTATTCGCCCAGTTTCCGCCAGGTCTCAAGATTAAGCGCCCCCAGACGCCCCGGGCGCTGAAAAAGAACGTGAAGCGGCTCCAATCATATTTCAGCACAGCAAAAACGCTTTTTCTGCTACAGGTGATAAGGAAAATATGCCCAAGGACGCCCCACCCCCGATAAACGCGGCATATTTCGAGCGCGGCTTCGCCACCAATGCGGTAAAGATCCTGCCGGGCGAGTGCTTTGCCACGGCAGACGCTACGGCGATCAGCACGCTTTTGGGATCCTGCGTTTCGGTCTGCCTCTACGACAGGCAAAGCGGGGTGGGCGGCATGAACCACTTCATGCTGCCGGAACTAACCCAGGGGGGAAGCGTCGCCAGTTGCTCCGGCAGTTGCAGCGCCACCTGCTGCGCCCGCTACGGAAGCTGCGCCATGCGGCAACTCTTGCAGCGCCTGGAGTCGCTCGGGGCAAGCCGCAGCCGCCTGGAGGCGAAAGTATTCGGCGCCGGGCGGATGATGGCGGCAAGCATAGACATCGGAGAGAAGAATGCCCTCTTCGCCCTGGCCCATCTCAAGGGACAGGGGATACCGGTGGTCGCCTCGGACCTCGGAGGATACTGCCCGCGCAAGGTGCTCTTCTTTCCCGCTACAGGAAGGGCATTCGTGAAAAGATTGCCGGATCACCCGCTGGGAAGTCCCGGTTAGCAACCGACCCCGCCTGCGGGGGCGTATTGTCTCGGAGAAAGTACCATCTCCTTCAGCCTCGCAGAACTCTCCTCCCCCCAGCGGGGGGAGGTTGGGAGGGGGGAAGCTTCTGGCGAAGAACTGGCAGGGTTCCCCCTCCCTAACCCTCCCCCTCCGGGGGAGGGGACAAGTGGCAAAGACCACCTCTAAAACCTCCCCCCTTTGTAAAAGGGGGGTCGGGGGGGATTTTACCCAGGTTGCTACGGAGTGCCGACGGCGCCTTAAGGCAAATCCCCCTAAATCCCCCTTTTTCAAAGGGGGACTTTCACAGAGCACAGCATTCAAAGGTAGGAAACCAAATAATGGCCATCAAAGTTCTCATAGTAGATGATTCCGCCCTGATCCGGGCGCTCTTGACCGAGATCGTGAACCGGGAGCCGGACCTGAAGGTGGTCGGGACGGCACCGGACCCGCTGATCGCCAGACAGCTCATCAAAACGCTCAACCCGGATGTACTCACCCTGGACGTGGAGATGCCGAAGATGGACGGGCTCGACTTCCTGGAAAAGCTGATGCGGCTCCGCCCGATGCCGGTGGTCATGGTCTCCTCGCTCACCGAAAAGAGTTCCTCCGTCACGCTCAAGGCGCTGGAACTGGGCGCCTTCGACTACGTCACCAAGCCGAAGATCGATATAAGAAGCGGCCTCCTGGAATACGCGCAGGAGCTGACGGCCAAGATCCGCTCAGCCTATCAGGCCGGCCAGAGAAAGAGCTACGGCGTGCAGCAGCAGCTCCCGAAGATTCTGCCGAAAAACAGCGCGGACGTGGTGCTGGCCGCCGAGCACCGGCACTTCAGCACTACCGAGAAGGTGATAGCGGTGGGCGCCTCAACCGGTGGCACCGAGGCGCTCAAGAGTCTGCTGGCGGCGCTTCCAGCCGACTGCCCCGCCATTATCATGACCCAGCACATGCCCGAGGCCTTCACCCGGACTTTTGCCGCCCGTCTCAACGGGCTGAGTGCTCTGGCGGTCAAGGAGGCCGAGCACGGCGAGCGGCTGCTTCCGGGACACGCCTACCTGGCACCGGGAAACCGGCATCTGCTATTGGCCAGAAGCGGCGCCGACTACACCATAAAGCTCTCCGATGGCCCGCAGGTAAGCCGGCACCGTCCCTCGGTCGACGTCATGTTCCGCTCCGCGGCCAACTGCGCCGGGAGCAACAGCCTGGGGATCATCATGACCGGCATGGGAGACGACGGGGCCGCGGGCCTTTTGGAGATGCACCAGGCCGGTGCCCACACCCTGGCTCAGGACGAGGAGAGTTGCGTGGTGTTCGGCATGCCCAAAGAGGCGATCGCCCGGGGCGGGGTCGATGAGGTGGTGCCGCTGCAGGAAATGCCGGGGCGCCTGATGGTCTGGCTTTCCAACCAGGGAAGGCGCAGCTTCAGAGTGTAGCGGCGGGGAGTCAGGACCGGACCAAGCGAAAAATTAATGAACAGGCTGCTGCCTACAGGGTTATCTCTCTTGAAGATCGAGATCAAAAAAATATCCAGCATCATGCTGATCACTGCGTTCACCGTGGTGCTGATCATGATGATCGCGAACCACCTGGTACTAAGGGAGATCCGCGCCGAAGCGATGCGGCAGGCACACCGGCAGCAGGAAAGCAGCATTCAGCTATTCTGGGATCTGATGAACCGCAGGGGAAGAAATTTCCGGGTCGAGGAGGGAAAGCTCTTCATCGGAGACTACTACGTCCTTAATGACAACAACGAGTTACCGGATAAGGTCTTCAGTATCACCGGCAGCAGGGCCACGGTTTTCCAGGGCGACACCAGGATCGCCACCAACATCATGCAGGAGGACGGCGGCCGCGCCATCGGCACCAAGCTGATCGGTCCTGCCTACCAGGCGATCTACCGGGAAGGTCTCCCGTACCGGGGCGAGGCGCAGATCCTGGGGATCCCCTATTTCACCGCCTACGACCCGATTAGAAATTTTCAAGGCGAGATCATCGGCGCGCTCTTCGTCGGGGTGGCGCAGAGCGAGTACCTGGCGCGCTACGACCGGATCAACCTGCAGATACGCGCCATAAACGGGACCCTGGCAGCGGTCTTCGTGCTCTGCGCCATCCTGCTGCTCTACGAGCGCAAGCGCTCCGAGGACGCCGTACAAAAGCAGTTGAACTTCCTTCAGGTGCTCTACGACACCACCCCGATCCCGATCTTTTCCAGGGATGCGGCCGGACGCTTCAACGGCTGCAACAAGACCTTCCAGGAGTTCGTCGGGCTTTCCCGGGAGAAGATCATCGGCAGGTCGATTTACGACGTCTGGCCCAGGGAGTTCGCCGACTTCACCCGCGGCAAGGACCTGGAACTGCAGCAACAGGCCGACAGCCAGCTCTACGAGTACCAGATCCGTCACGCCGACGGCACCCTGCGCGAGGTGGCGCTGGCCAGGGCCGCCCTGTACGATCAGCACGGCGCCAGGGAGGGGCTGGTCGGAGTGATCCTGGACATCACCGAGCGCAAGGCGGCGGAGGAGCAGAGGAACACGCTGGAGGCCCAGCGGCACCACTCGCGCATGATGGAGTCGCTGATGGCCCAACTGAGCCACGACCTGAAAACCCCCCTCACCCCGCTCTTCGCCCTGATGCCCTTGATCCGGCGCCAGGTAAACGACCCGCAACTGGAAAGGATGCTGCATATCTGCCAGGAAAGCGTGAACCAGATCCAGGGGCTTGCCGTCAAGTCGCTCGACCTGGTCCGGCTCTCCTGCGAGCCGAACCGGCCCCAACTGAAGCCGCTCTCCCTGGCCGCTATCGCGCACTCCGCCATCGGTGAGCTGGCGGCCTGCTTCAGCAAGCGCGGGGTGAGCTGCCGGAACCGGATCGATGCCGGCCTGCAGGTAATGGGTGCGGCGGATCAACTGCTGCTTCTGTTCAAGAACCTGCTCAGCAATGCCGCACGCTACGCCGCCCAAAACGGCACGGTCTGTATCCGGGCCAACCTGGTGGACGACACGATCGAGGTCTCGGTGGAAGATGACGGCGTCGGACTGGATCCCGGCCACATCTCATTGATCTTCAACGAGTTCTTCAAAGCGGACCCGGCGCGCCATGACCTGACAACCCAGGGGTTGGGGCTTGCCATCTGCCAAAGGATCGTGGCGAACCACGGCGGGAGGATCTGGGCACGCAGCCTGGGGAAGGAGAAGGGGACCACCATCTGGTTCACCCTGAGCCCGGCTGCAACAGTGCTGCATGAATTTATCAGGACGCATCCCGAGGTACCCAAGCCATGAACGAGCTCTCAATCGATCAGATAAAATCGCGCATCCTGCTGATGGTGCTGCTCACCGTCATTGCCGTCATCTTCATCTCGGCGCTCGGTATCGTCTCGCAAGAAGCCCTGACGCTCGGGCTCTGCCTGGTGATCGCGGTTTTGGCGCGGTTTTTTTTCAGCCACCTGAACCGGCTCAAGGCTGCTCTCAGCACGGTCAACGATCAACAGGCACAACTTGCCATTAAGGCGGCCCAGATCGACGCCACCAGGGACGCCATCCTGCAGATCGACCAGCAGGGATACCTGGTGCATTTCAACCAGGCGCTCTGCCGTTTGACCGGTTACAGCCGCGAGGAACTCACCGGAGCGAGGCTGCACGATATAGAACCGAAGGACCTGGTGCCGCAGATCGAGGCGAACATCGCCAGGCTGATCGAGCTTAAAGAGGCGAGCTTCGAGAGCGCCTACCTCGCCAAGGACGGCACGCGGGTCCCGGTCGAGGTCCAGGCCCGCGTCATGGAGAGCGACGGGCGTCCGCTACTTGTGAGCGTGGCACGCGACATTACCCAGAGAAAGCGCGCCGAACTGCGGGAGAGGAACCGGCTCTCCACCCTGGAGCGGATCGCCACCGGCGTCTGCCTGGAGGAGATGCTGACTTGCATCGTCCGTTTCGTCGAGCAGGAGAGCCCGGGGGCGCTCTGCTCGGTGCTGCTTGCCGACGACTCCGGCACCAGGCTGCACCACGGCGCCGCGCCGAGCCTCCCGGAGGCGTACAACAAGGCGGTGGACGGGCTGCTGATCGGCAAAGGGTACGGGTCGTGCGGTACCGCAGCTTTCCTGCGCCGGCGCGTGGTGGTCGAGGATCTCGAGCCGCACCCCTACTGGAAGGGATTCCAGCCGGCACGCGACGCGGGGCTCAGGGCCTGCTGGTCCGAGCCGGTGTTCTCCTGCGACGGCAAACTGCATGGCACGATCGCCATCTACCACCGCACGCCGCGCCTCCCGGCAGAGGAGGATATCCGACTGATCGAATCGGCGGCACATCTGGCCAGTCTCGCCGTGGGGCGGGTGCGCGGCGACGAAAGCCGCAGGGCTCTCGAGGAACAGCTGCGCCACAGCCAGAAGATCGAGGCCGTGGGACAGCTGGCAGCCGGGGTAGCCCACGACTTCAACAACCTGTTGACCCCGATCATCGTCTACACCGAGATGCTGCGGCGCGGGCTGGTCGAAGCAAGCCCCCAGCTCCGGATGCTGGATGCGGTGAGCCTGGCCGCCCAAAAGGCGAGCGAATTGACCCAGAAGCTGCTCCTTTTCGGACGCAAGCAGGTGTTGAACGTCGCCTTGCTGGATCTGAACGAGGTGATCAACTCCTTCCGGGACCTCATGCGCATCACGGTCACCGCAAGCATCTCCCTGGATCTGCAGCTTTGCCCTGCAGCGGCCCGGCTGCAGGCGGACCGGGGGCAGCTGGAGCAGATCCTGTTGAACCTGATGGTGAACGCCCAGGACGCCATCAACGGCAGCGGCACGATCCGGGTGGAAACGGGGCACGTGATCCTGGACCAGGAGTTCGCCAGGCAAAACGCCGGCGCCAGGCCGGGGCACTACGTCATGCTCGCCTTCTCGGACGACGGCTGCGGCATGTCGGAGGCGACACTGGCGAGGATCTACGAGCCTTTCTTCACCTGCAAACAGGTGGGGCGCGGCACCGGGCTCGGGCTTGCCACGGTGTACGGCATCGTCAAGCAACACGAAGGGTGCATCGTGGTCAAGAGCCGCCCGGGGGAAGGGACCCGGTTCGAGATCTATTTCCCGGCGGACCCAAGCGCGCTGCTCCCGGCAGCAGGCCCGGGGAGTACCGCCTGCACCGGGCAGCAAAGCGGCCAGGGGCGCACCGTACTGCTGGTCGAGGATAACGTCATGATTCGCGAGATGGCCGGGGAACTGCTGACCTCCTTCGGCTACCGGGTGCTCTCTGCCGCAACCCCGACGCAGGCGCTGGAACTGGCCGGCAACGGTGAGGCCATCGAGCTTTTGGCAACCGACGTCATCATGCCGCAGATGAGCGGCCCCGAGCTCTACGACAGACTGCTGGAAAGCCACCCCGAGCTGCCGGTGCTCTACATTTCCGGTTACACCAACAGCACGGTGCCGGGTCGGGGAGCGTTCGCTGAGGATGCCATATTCCTCGCCAAGCCCTTCACCCTGGAGCAGTTCATGGAGAAGGTGGGGCAGATGGTCGGCTCCGGCGTCCCCGCCAGGGTGTTCCAGGCATGAACCTGAGCCACCTGAATCAGGCCGGCGCTTTGAGCGAGGCGCCCGAGGCAGGGCAGGAGATCCTGTTCCAGAGCGAGCTGACGCGGGTGCTGCGCATCCGGCGGGCAGACGGCTCGGCCATCGTCTGCAAGGAGTTCCTGGGGGCAAACGCCGAGCAGCGGCTGCGTCACGAGAAGTCCATCATGGAGCGGCTTGCCGCGGTACCGGGGGTGCCCCGGCTGGTTGCCGGCTCTTTTCCCCGATCGGTCATCGCCATGGAGGATGCCGGCGTCCCGCTGGCCGACCTGTTGCGGGTCGGCCTGCCGGAACTCGCCAGAGTGCTGCAACTGGGGCTGGAGCTGGCGCAGATCCTCGCCGCGCTGCATGAGCAGGGGGTGGCGCACAAGAACCTGACCCCGGAAAACCTGCTGCTCTCGGGGCGTTTCAAGCCAACCCTGATCGACTTCAGCCTTGCCACCACCTTCGCCGAGGAGCGTCCCGGCTTCGTGCATCCCCGCGACATCGCAGGAACCCTCCCTTACCTGGCGCCGGAGCAGACCGGCCGGACCGGCAGGGCGGTGGATCAGCGCGCCGACCTGTACGCGCTCGGGGTGACGCTGTACCAGATGGCAACCGGTCGGCTCCCCTTCGAGAACCAGGAGCCGCTGCAGTTGATCCACGACATCCTGGCGCTGGTGCCGGTGGCGCCGCTGCAGCTTAACCCCGCGCTGCCGCAGGCGCTAAACGACATCATCATCTCCCTTTTGCAGAAGGAACCGGACCGGCGCTACCAGAGCGCGCAAGGGGTGGCGCACGACCTGGCGCGGCTGGGCGAGGCGCTGGCGTCGGGAGAGGAGGCGAGCTTCCCCCTGGGGGAGCGCGACTTCCCGCTCAGGCTCTCCTCCCCTTCCCGCCTGGTCGGCCGCCAAAAAGAGATCGCTGCGCTTCATGAAGCATTCCAGCGCGCGCTGGGCGGCGCGGGTTGCTGCGTGCTGGTGGCGGGGGAGGCCGGGGTCGGCAAGAGTGCGTTGTTAAACGAGCTGCGCCCCATCGTGACGGCGCGGCGCGGCTTTTTCGCAGCCGGCAAGTTCGACCAGTACCGCCGCGATCTCGCTTCAGACGCGGTGTACCAGGCCTTGCGCGCTTTAGGTCGCTTGCTTCTTTCCGAGCCGGAGAGCGAGCTTCAGGAGATGAGGCGCAAGATGCTGCACGCCCTCGGCTCCAACGCGGGGCTGGTCGCTGCCTTGCAACCGGAGTTCGGGCTCCTTTTGGGGAGCGCGCCGGAGCTTTACCACGGGGAACCGCTCAACGCCAAGGAGAGGTTGATCCAGGCCACGCTCGACCTGTTGCGCGCTATCGTGAGCCCGAAGCGGCCGCTCGTGCTGCTGATTGACGACCTGCAATGGGCACCCCCTACCCCGCTCGGGTTCTTCAAATCCCTGGCCACCGACCAGGCCATTCCAGGCCTGCTGCTGGTCGCCTCCTTTCGCGAGGGGGAGTTAAAAGCGGACGGTGAGCTGCGCGGCATGCTGTCGCGCTGGGAGCATCTGGCGCAGGGGCCGCCTTTGCTCAGGCTTGGCAACCTGGCGCCCGACGAGCTCGCCCTGTTTCTCCAGGAGATGCTCCGCCTGGAGCCGGAGCAGGCGCTGAAGCTGGCCCGGGCGGTGGCTCTGCGCAGCGGTGGCAATCCCTACGACACGGTGGAATTGATCAACGCCCTCAGGTGCGACGGCACGCTCTCCGCCGGAGAGCATGGTTGGAGCTGGGATGAAAGCGCCATCCGACGCTACGTGGGGCAAGGGGACGTGGTGGAGCTTTTGGAAGAGCGGATCAAAAGGCTTCCCGCGAAGGCACAGGCGCTGCTGGAGACGCTGGCCTGCCTGGGGGGCGAAGTGGCTCCCGAGCTGATCGCTTTGGCCGGGGGACTCTCGGCCGACCAACTGGAACAGGGGCTCACCCCCTCTCTGGAAGACGGGCTGCTGCTCCCCCAGGACGGCGGGCGCGGGGTGCGCTTTCGGCACGACCGGGTCCAGCAGGCGGCCTACGCCCGGGTGCAGCCGGCGCAAAAGCTCCTCCTGCACTTAAGCCTGGCGCGCAGGCTCGCGGCGCAGCCGGGATTTGAGACGCAGGCAGCGGAGCAGTATCTCCCCGCGCTGGAGGCCCTCGAGGATCCCCTGGAGAAACGCCTGGTGATCTCCCTGTTGCAAAGCGCCGCAGCCGGGGCAGGTACGGTGAACCTGGAAGAGGCGGAACGCTTCCTGGCGGCGGCGCTCGCGCTGTTAGCCAGCGTGGAGTCCCCGGCGGACCTGCCGCTCTTGATCGCACTGGAAACCGAACAGCACGCCGCGCTCTACAGTATCGGGCGCTTCGCGGCAGCCGACCAAATCTACGCCTCGATAGAGCGCCGGGCGCAGCATGCGCTGGATCTGGCCCAGGCCGCCTCGCTCCAGGTCTGCAGCCTGACCAGCCGCGCCCGGCCCGAGGAGGCGGTGGCGCTCGGCCTGGAGCAGCTAAAAAAGCTGGGAATCGTGGTGCCGGGCCCGGAACAGATCGACGCTGCAACCAGATGCCGGCTGGAGCAGCTCAAGGGCTGGATCGACTCCAGGGATCGCCTGAAGGAGCGGCAGCGTCCCGAGTCGGCAGATCTCAGCTCCAAGGCAGCTGCGAGCCTGATCAACCGGATCATCCCCCCGGCCTTTTTCTGCGACCAGGCCGCGATCTCGTGGTGGCTGGTCCTGGAGAGCCTGCGCCTTTGGATCGAACACGGCCCCTGCGCCGCCCTGATCGGTCCCATGAGCCACCTTGGGTTCGTCAGCATCACCCTGAACGGCGATTACCGAAGCGGTAATCAGGCGGTCAGGCACCTGCTGGAGGTGGGCGAGGCGCGGGGCTGGGAGCCCGAGACCTCACAGGCCCGCTTCATATATGCCTTGAGCGTGGCACCCTGGTTCGAGCCGCTGCAGCAGAGCGTGCTCCAGGCGCGGCGCGCACACGAGGGGCTTTTGCAGGGAGGCGATCTGCAAAATGCCTGTTTCACCTATTACGCCAGCAGTGGGCAGTTTTTGGACTGCGCGCCGACCCTTGCGGAGTTCGCCGCCGAGATCGACGGCGCCTTCACCTTTGCCGCACGCACCGGTAACGCACAGGTGGAGGCGTCCCTCCGGTTCTTCAGGGAAATGATCCGGCAGCTGCGCGGCGAGACCGGCGCTGCCGATAGCTCCAGCGACGCCAGGCAAAAAAGTGACGGCAGCGCCAATGATGGCGGCAACGCCAATGTGAGCGACAGCACCAACGGGGGCGACAACGCCACCGCAGCCTCGGTGTTTCACAGCAACGCGGGGCTCTGTGCGGCAATCAGCGGCAACAAGGTGGATCTCGCCAGGCACGCGGCGGCCTTAAAACCCTGGCTACCACAGATTCAGGCTATGTATGTTTCGGCGCAGGCAAACGTGCTGCTCTGCCTCGCACTGGCGCAGCAGGTCAGGGATGCGGCAACCGGGGAGCGCAGCGCGCTGCTCGCGCAGTTCGACGAGGCACGGGAGTTCCTGGCAGGACGCGCCGCAGACGCCCCGGAAAACTTCCTGCACCTTTTGCGCTGGCTGGATGCCGAGCGGGCCGGGGCTCTGGGTGAGTTCCGGGATGCCGTCACCTGCTTCGACGCGGCGCTGGAGCAGGCCAACGCGCTGCAGCGCCCCTGGCACCGCGCGCTGATCACCGAGCGCGCCGCCCTGTTCCACCTGGAGTGCGGACTCGGGCAGCTGGGGCGGATGCTCATGGCGCAGGCCCGGCAGCTCTACGACGAGTGGGGGGCCAGCGCCAAGGTGCGCCAGCTGGATCAGAAATACCCCTTCCTGCGCGCCGCGCGCGCCGCCGAGCGCGAAGCAGAGCCAGGTCCCGGCGTCTCCGCCGATGCCATCGACATGCTCGCCATCCTGCGCGCCTCCCAGGCCCTCAGTTCCGAGACCAGCCTGGAGCGGCTGAGAACCCTGGTGGTCGATCTGTTGGGGACCATGACCGGCGCCACCGCGGTCTCCCTGCTGGTAAGGCGGGATCAGGCAAACAAGTGGTACCTGCTGCCGGCGGAAAACTCCGGGACTTCCCAGCTGGTACCGGTCGACGAGGCGGCCGGCCGCGGTCTCATCCCGATCTCCGTATTCCACTATGCCGAGCGTACCGGAAAACCTCTCATGGTTGAGGACGCCATGCGCGACGACCGCTTCTACCATGACAGCTACCTGGCCGATTACGCCTGCTGTTCTCTGCTGGCGGTACCGATCCTGAACCACGGGACCTGCCGTGCCGTGCTCCTTTTGGAGAACCGGCTCTGCCGGGGCGCTTTCACGGCAGACCTTCTGGATGCGGTGACACTGATAGCGGGGCAGCTTGCCGTTTCGCTGGAGAATGCCCTGCTCTACGAAAAGCTGGAAGAGCGGGTGCGGGAGCGCACCCGTGAACTGCAGGAGGCGCAAAGCGAGCTGATGGCTGCCGCCCGGCTGGCGGGAATGGCGGAGATTGCCAGCAACGTGCTGCATAACGTGGGGAACGTGCTGAACAGCGTCAACATCTCGGCAGGGCTGGTCATGGACCGGCTGCAGGCCTCCCGGATCGCGGGGCTCTCCCAATCGGTCCAGCTCATGAACCAGCACGCCGGCGACCTGGGCCATTTCCTGAGCCAGGACCAGAAGGGGAGGCTTTTGCCGGTATACCTGGAGAAGCTGGCGCAGACGCTGGCGGCGGAACAAAGGGAGATTCTGGCAGAGCTGACCCGGCTTACCAGGAGCGTGGATCACATCAAGGAGATCGTCGCGACCCAGCGCTGCTACGCGGGGAGCGCGCGCCTCATCGAGCCGGTGCAGATCGTGGAGCTGGCCGAGGAAGCCCTCCGGATCAACCAGCAGGCGCTCTTGAGGCACCAGGTGACCTTGGTCAAGGAGTTTGCCGTGATCCCCGTGCTGCCACTGGACAAGGCGCGCCTGCTGCAGATCCTGGTGAACCTGATCAGAAACGCCAAGCAGGCCATGTCCGGCATTGCCCCGGAGTCGCGCCGCATCACGCTCCGTCTGGAGCTGACCGCTGCCTGCCGGCTGCGCATCTCGGTGCGCGATCAGGGTGTGGGTATCGAGCAGGAAAACCTGTGGCGCATCTTCAGCCACGGCTACACCACCAAGAAAGATGGGCACGGTTTCGGGCTGCACAGCTGCGCGCTGGCGGCCAAAGAGATGGGTGGGACGCTTTCCGCTTCCAGCCCGGGAGCGGGCCAGGGAGCCTGCTTCGTTCTTGAGATACCGGTCCTGAGGGAGGAGCCTCGCCATGGGACAAGATGACAACCGTCGCATCCTGCTGATCGACGACACCCCCGCCATCCACGACGACTTCCGCAAGATCCTGGTGAGCGAAAAGTCGCCATCGGGTATGGAGCAAATGGAGGCGGCCCTTTTCGGCGCCACCGCCCGGAGCGCCCTGCCGAAGTTCGAGCTGGAGTGCGCCTACCAGGGTCAGGAGGGGCTGGCCCTGCTGCGCCAGGCGCTCCAGGCGGATTTGCCTTACGCTGTCGCCTTTGTCGACATGCGCATGCCGCCGGGGTGGAATGGCGTGCAGACCATAGAACATCTCTGGCAGGCGGACCCGAGGCTGCAGGTGGTGATCTGCACCGCCTACGCGGACCAATCCTGGGACGAGGTACTGGACCGGCTCGCGGTAGGAGACAGGCTGCTGATCCTGAAAAAGCCCTTCGATGCGGTCGAGGTGCGCCAGCTGGCCAGCGCGCTCAGCGCCAAGTGGAACGCGAGCCGGCAGGCCGAATTAAAAATGGCGCAGCTGGAAAAGCTGGTCCGGGTGCGCAACTGTCAACTGGAGTCCCTCAACCTGGACCTGCTTCGGGCCAGGGACGCGGTCAAAGCCGCGAGCCGGGTGAAAAGCGAGTTCCTGGCCAACATGAGCCACGAGATCCGCACCCCGATGAACGCGCTCCTCGGCATGACCCACCTCGCCCTGCAAACCGAGCTCACCCCCAGGCAGCAGCAGTACCTGGAGACGGCCAAGGGAGCGGCCGAGTCGCTGATGCAGACCATCAACGACATCCTCGATTTCTCCATCATGGAGTCGGGCAAGCTGGAGCTTCAACTGAGCGAGTTTTTGCTGGCAGAGGTACTGGAGCGGCTCTCGGCCGTCATGGCGGAAAAGGCCCAGCTAAAGCAGCTCCAGCTTGAAATCGACCTCCCAGCAGGCCTGCCGCCGCTGATAGGAGACCACTACCGGCTGGGCCAGGTGCTGATCAACCTCTGCGACAACGCGGTGAAGTTCACCGAAGCGGGACAGGTGGCGGTCCGGGTCAGAGTGACGGGTCAGAGTCCCGGCCGGATCACGCTCCGCTTTTCGGTGAGCGACACCGGGACCGGAATCGGACCGGAGCAGATGGAAAAGCTGTTCCAACCCTTCAGCCAGCTCGATGCCTCCAGCACCAGGAAAAACGGCGGCACCGGCATGGGGCTTGCCATCAGCCGCGAACTGGTTGAGCTTATGGGGGGCGAACTCTTTTTGGCGAGCCAGGCCGGCAAAGGAAGCGAGTTCTCCTTCTGTGTCGAACTCGGCGCGGGTCGCAGCGCGCCACTCCCCAGCCCCGATACCGTCTGGCAGCAAGGGGAAGCGCCGTGGCACCAGTTGCCGGGCATCTCGGTCGCCGACGGGCTTTGCTATTGCGGCGACAACAGCGAGCTGTACCGCGATCTGCTGATCAATTTCCTGGAGACCCGGGCCGGATCGACCGCAGAGATAGAGGCCGAGCTCGCCAGGGGTGAGCGGCAGAGTGCCGCAAGAGCGGCGCACAGCATAACCTCCGTGGCCGGGACCATCGGGGCCAAGGGACTCTCGGAGGCAGCCAGGGCGCTTGAGAAGGGTATCCTCGCTGCGGAGCCTGAAGCTGTGGGGCGCCTTTTGGGGCAGTTCGACAGGCAGCTAACCGAGGTGCTAGCTTCACTCAAGAGCCATCTCGGGGGAGCGCCCGCCGGGAGCACAGCTCTCCCCCAAAAGGGTCCCAGTCTCGAACCCGAAGCGGTGCGTGGGATGCTGGACCAGATGACGGCGCTTTTTGACTGCGACCTGGAACGCGCCCTCGCCCTGAAAGAGCAGTTGCACGCAGAGCTCGCTGGGACCATAGTGGCGCAGGAGTTCGCGCGCATGGAGCGGCTGATAGGGAATTTCGACTTTGAAGGCGCCTCGAAGAGCCGGGAGAGGATAGACAGCATCCTGGCGACGGCAAGGGAGCAGGCGCCAGGAGATAATTTAGTAAGGTTACGGGAGGAGTAATGACAGGCGCAGCAGACAGGAAAAAGGTCCTCATTGTCGACGACACACCGGAGAATATCCAGGTGCTCATGGCGATCCTCAACAACGACTATCTTATCATCGCTGCCAGGAATGGGGAAAAGGCACTGGTTCTGGCAAAAATGGACCCGGTACCGGACCTGATACTGCTCGACGTCAGGATGCCGGGTATGGACGGCTTCGAGGTTTGCGAAAAGCTCAAGTCCGACGCTAAAACCTGCGGCATTCCGGTGATTTTCGTGACGACCATGGCGGCCGAAGAGGATGAGCGCAAGGGTCGCGCCCTCGGGGCCGTGGACTACATCACCAAGCCCTACAGTCCGACCCTGCTCAAGGCGAGCATTCGCGCGCAGCTGCCCCCCCTCCCCTGAAGAGGCAGCCTATTATGTTGCCAGGCGGCCAAATCCCCCCCACCGTAGGGGCGAACCTGGAAGGAAGGGTATTGAAACCGCAGTAACCGTAGGTCGGGTTAGCGAAAGCGTAACCCGGCATCCCTTTACCGACTCTACAATGGCGCCATTGCATGTCGGGTTACGCCGTGCCGGCTAACCCGACCTTCGTCTACGTCTCTCTATCTATCATTTTAACTGCCTGAACTATTTTAGGAAGGACTAATCCATCGAACATTCCCTACCTAGTTGGCAAATACCCCCACTGTACCAATTGACTAAAGTATCCTTTGCAAGACCCGATAAGGCGCATAGCACAGTCAGCGGCATCGGGCAGATACAGCAGTCATCCCAGCTTTATTTGCCACCACCCATCTTAACATTGAGAACATAGGCAATATTACAGTCTTACAATGTGAAACTCATCGATCAAATACAGGTAAATGTGAGAGAATCAGTCTGGGTACGCGATTGATGCACGCCGCTAGCCGAACCCTATGCCATGATGCCAATGGCAGCTGAAGCTAGCCGCACCTTTATTTAACCTGTTTAGTGCTTATCTGCAGCATAAGACCTCCCCCCTTTGTAAAAGGGGGGTCGGGGGGGATTTTACCCAGGTTGCTACGGAGTGCGGACGGCGCCTTAAGGCAAATCCCCCTAAGTCCCCCTTTGTCAAAGGGGGACTTTTTACGGTACTGATGCGAGCTGCATATCAGTACTCTTAAGAAACTTCAGCTAAGGGCGTATCTGAAAAAGTTCATGGTTGGTTCTGCCACTAGTCCCCTCCCCCGGAGGGGGAGGGTTAGGGAGGGGG
>Ga0209317_1000373_pt1 | contig 55430 bp, 49 predicted proteins | sample RifGroB2_FD_183994 | JGI IMG/M metagenome (GOLD analysis project Ga0209317, IMG submission 183994) | Soil microbial communities from Rifle, Colorado, USA - Groundwater B2 (SPAdes) (version 2) | ecosystem: Environmental > Terrestrial > Soil > Unclassified | place: Rifle, Colorado | collected...
TCACCGGTGCGGAGTAGACGTTGTTGTCGAGCACGATGGCGAAGCGCTTGCCCACGTTGGCGGCGGTCACCTGGTCGAAGAGCCTTGCGCCGGTCGAGTTGAAGTCGATGGCTACGTAGGGCTGGTTGTACTGGGAGTCGATCCTGATCTGCGCGTCGGTCAGGAGGTCGCCGGTGATGATCGCCTTCTTCTTCACGGCGAGCGGGGTCTCGGAGACGGCGCCGGTGGTCGGATCGGTGCGCTTCTCGTACAGGATCTCGGCGTCCTCGGGCATACCGGTGGTGGCGGCTGTGGCCGGGTTCACGCTCTCGTCCACCAGCTTGAACTCGAGCCTCGCCGTCTTGCCGATCAGCTCGATGGCGCGCTTGGGGTCCTTGATGCCGGGGAGCTGCACCACGATGTGGTCGATACCCTCGCGCTGGATCACCGGCTCGGAGACGCCGAACTGGTCGATCCTGTTCCTGATGGTCTCAAGGGCCTGGGCAACGGCGCGGTCCTTCCTGACCTGGGCCTCTTTCTCGTTGATGCGCAGCTGCATGTTCACGAAGCCCCCCTCGTCGACGGCAGGGACCACTTCCATGTCGGGGTACTTCTTCTTGACCAGCTCCTGAGCCTTGTCGGCGGTCCCGCGATCGTACAGGGAGAGCTGCACCTTGTCGCTGCCGACCCTGGCGATCGACTTGTAGCGGAGGTTCTCCGTGGCAAGCGAGTCCTCAAGGTCGGTGGCGATCAGGTCGAGCGACCCCTCGACAGCCTTCTGGGTGTCGACCCCCATGACCAGGTGGGTCCCCCCCTGCAGGTCGAGACCGAGATGGATCTTGTCCTTGGGGAGCATCATGTCCGTCCACCAGGTGGGGAGCGTGTTCGCGAGCGTCGGCGTGAGGTAGACGGCCGAGGCGACGATGAATGCTACGATCAGAAAAATGCGCCAGGTATAACCCTTCATGGGAAAAGCTCCTTTCGGAAAAATTGGATCAATGCAATTAGTCCTGCTTGATAGACGCAATGTACCCCTTGTTGATCTTCACGTTGACGCCCGGTGCGATCTCGAGGGTGACCACCTGGTCGTCGAGGGCGGCAACCTTGCCGTGCATGCCGCCGGCGGTCACCACCTGGTCCCCTTTCTTCAGTGCATCCAACAGGGCCCTATGCTCCTTGGCCTTTTTTTGCTGCGGCCTGATCAGCAGAAAGTAGAAGATGGCGAACATGAAAACGAGCGGGATCAACCCCTGGAACTGCGCCATCATCCCCCCACCCTGCGCGCCCGCCTCCGGGGCCGCCATTGCAAACGCCAAACCTAACATGTGTTACCTCCTGGATTTGTTTTCCATCCTTGTCATTTTAAAAACATTTTCCTACCGCGGAGCGCGCGGAGTGCGCAAGAGAAAAACTTAAGGGTTAAACCAAGAAGTTTTTGGTCTTCTCAGCGTACTCTGCGTTCTCTGCGGTTAAACCGATTTCCTTTCCTACCGCGAAGAGCGCGGAGCGCGCGAAGCAAGGCTTCAAGGTTGAAACCCGAAAAGTCTCGGTCTTCTCGGTCTTCTCGGCGTGCCCTGCGTTCTCTGCGGTTAAACCGACTGGGTCCTGCCCGCGTAGAACTCCTTCCTGAAGCGGGAGAACTCGCCCTTTTCGATGGCGCCCCTCGCCTGTCTCATCAGGTCCAGGTAGTAGTGCAGGTTGTGCCAGGTGTTCAGCCTTGAGGCGAGTATCTCCTGGCTGCGGTACAGGTGCCTCAGGTACGCCCTGCTGTAATTCCTGCAGACATAGCAGTTGCAGGCGGGATCGATGGGGGACTGGTCCTCGGCGTAGACGGCCGCCTTGATGTTGATCCTGCCGAAACTGGTGAAAAGGGCGCCGTTTCTGGCGTTCCTGGTCGGCATGACGCAGTCGAACATGTCGAAGCCCGCGTTGATCCCCTCGATCAGGTCCTCCGGGGCGCCGATCCCCATGATGTAGCGCGGGGAGTGCTCCGGCAGGATGTCGGAGCAGGCCTGCATCATGCCGTGCATGACCTCCTTCTCCTCGCCGACCGAAAGGCCGCCCAGGGCATAGCCGTCGAAACCGATGTCGATGATCTGCCTGGCGCTCTCCCGGCGCAGCTCCGGGTGCATCCCCCCCTGCACGATGCCGAAAAGCGCCTGGTCCGGCCGGGTGTGCGCCTGCTTGCAGCGCCTGGCCCAGCGCGTGGTGAGTTCCAGCGACTTTTGCACGTAGCCGTATTCGGCAGGATACGGGGGGCATTCGTCGAAGCACATCGCGATGTCGGCGCCCAGCGCCTCCTGGATCGCGATCGAGACCTCGGGGGAGATGAAGTGCCTGGAGCCGTCGATGTGGGAGCGGAATTTCACCCCCTCCTCCGAGATCTTCCTGAGTTCCCCCAGGGAGAAGACCTGGAAGCCGCCGCTGTCGGTGAGCATGGGGCGGTCCCAGTGCATGAAGCGGTGCAGACCCCCAAGGCGCTCGACCAGCTCGTGCCCGGGGCGCAGGTACAGGTGGTAGGTGTTGGCGAGGATGATCTGGGAGCCCACCTCGACCAGCTCCTCGGGTGTCATCGCCTTCACCGTTGCCTGCGTGCCGACCGGCATGAATATCGGCGTCTCTATCCTGCCGTGCGTGGTTGTCAGGGAGCCCAAGCGGGCCAGAGAGCCCGGGTCCTTCTTGATGAGTTCAAACGTTAGAGCTGGCAAGATATCCCTGTTCCGCATCGTTTACTTTCTAAACCAACACCGTGGCTGCTCCCTCGTCCGCCGCCTCGCGGGTCCTTCTCCCTGAAGGGAAGGACCGGATCGCCCCCTCGGGGAGAGGGCGGCCGCCGGCCGGGTGAGGGTTCCTGCCTAACTTATGAACATCGCGTCGCCGTAGCTGAAGAACCTGAAGCGGCGCTCGACCGCCTCACTGTAGGCGTTCAGCATCTTCTCCTGCCCGGCGAATGCGCACACTAGCATAAACAGGGTCGATTTGGGGAGATGAAAATTTGTTATCAGCGCATCTACCACGCGAAAACGGTACCCCGGGAGGATGAAGATGTCCGCCTCCCGCTCCCCGGCCTCGAGTTCTCCGGAGGCGGCGGCATGCTCCAGGGCCCGCAGCGAGGTGGTCCCGAGGGCGATCACCCTCCCCCCCTCTTCCCTGGTCCGGCGGATGGCGGCGGCCGTAGCGTGCGGTATCCGGTACAGCTCGCGGTGCATGGTGTGCCCGGACAGCTCCTCGACGCGCACCGGCATGAAGGTGCCAAGCCCCACGTGCAGGGTAAGCGGCGCGATCTCCACGCCGCGCTCCCGGATCTGCTGCAGCATCTCGGGGGTGAAGTGCAGCCCGGCGGTGGGCGCGGCAACGGCCCCCTTCTCGCGCGCGAACACCGTCTGGTAGCGCTCCTGGTCCTCGCCTTCGGGGGCACGCTTTATGTAGGGGGGAAGCGGCATGCTCCCCGCCTGCTCCAGCCACCCCATGAAATCGTCCGTTCCCTCGAAGAGAACCCGCCACTCCCCCTCTTCCCTCTCCAGCACGGTGGCGGCCACGCCCCCCGGGAGGATGACCCGGGTGCCGGGCTTGGGGGACTTGGAGGCCTTCATGAGGCAGCTCCAGCTCTCCGCCTCGCCGGCCACCCTGCGCACCAGGAAGATCTCCACCTGCCCGCCGCTCTCCTTCTCACCCTTGAGGCGTGCCGGGATCACCCTGGTATCGTTCAGCACCAGCAGATCGCCGGCACGGAAGCTGGAGGCGATCTGCGCGATGGCAAGCTCGCCGATGGCGCCCGTGCCGCGATCCAGGGTCATGAGCCGGGAGGCGTCCCTGCGGCTGGCCGGATGCTGGGCGATCAGCTCGGCCGGGAGATGGTAGTCGAAGTCGGAAAGGCGCATGGCTATCGACCGTACCCGCCGGCCAGCTTCACGCCGGGGTAGTAATAACCGAGGATCTCGCGGTACTCGAACCCCTCGATGGCGCGCCCCTTGGCGCCCCACTGGCAGAGGCCGACGCCGTGTCCGGACCCGGACCCGGTGATCCTCACCCCGTCACCGCCCCCCCTCAACTCGAAGTTGGTGCTCTTCACGGCGCCGTAGCCTAGCGCCTTTCTGAAGGCGACCGCCGGGACCGCGACGGTACCCTTCGCGCATTCGACCGCCACCTCCTGGACCCTGCCGCTTTGGTTCCGGCCGCGCACCCTGATCTCCTTCGCCCCGGCGACCTGGAAGCCGGCAGCACGCAAAAGGGCCTCGACCTTCTTCAGGGGAAGGTTCAGCTCCCAGTTGATCGGGTTGGCTTGGTCGCAGTATCGGCAGGGGACCCCCTGCAGGTAGGGGATGGACATCCCCCAGACGTTGCCGGAGGCTTCGGTGTGTCCTGCGCAGTTGGAATGGTAGAAGGCCTGGATGGTCCTGCCGTCGAAGGTGAGCACCTCGCCGGCGGTTTCCTGCACGCCGCGCGCGGCCCGGCTGTCCTCGACGTCCGCCCCCTCGTACACCTGGTCCATGACGCTCGACTCCAGCTGGTACGGGGCGCCCCGGCGGGCCTGCATCTGGTACATGGCGTAGGAGCGGGCGATCACCGCCTGCGCCTTGACCGCCTCTATGGGCCAAGCCGAGGAGATCTCGCAGTTGATGAGGCCGACCAGGTACTCCTCGAGAGGGAGCTCGTTCACCACCAAGAGCCCCTTGTCGGAAGCGGTCACCTCGATCACGGCACGGTACCCCTTGCCGTTGACGGCGATGCGCGCCGGAGCGGAGGCGACCACACCGTCGACCACCCTGCCGTTCACGGTTAGGCCGTCCTTGACCCGTCTCACCTCGATGGGCATTTCCACGCGAAGCGGCTCGCCCCTGCGGTCGGTCAGCAGCACCCCCGCGCCGTCCATGCTGACAGCCTCGGCCCCCTTTATCAGGGCGACGCGCACCGTCTCGGGTCGCACGGCAGCGCCGCTGCCGCCGGCGGCGAGGGAGATCAGCAGTATGATTAACGTCCTTAAAAAACTCATCAATTCCGTATACGCATGGGTTCGGGTCGTCGTTAAAAGCCCTAGATATAAACCATGGAACCGTCGGCAAAGTCAATAATTTTATCGTTCTAACGAAAGGTGCGAGGGAGCGCCCGGGAGCGATTAGGTGCGTTTATTCATTAGGCGGGCGCGCGTCCCCCCGCGAAGTCGTGGAGGGGGCGCGCCTGTTTCGGGCTAAGTCGCCGAACTCCCCCCGATCTCTCCGCGCATCTATATATGCCGGCGGGGCAAATAACAGTTGCCAGAAAGGCAAAAAAAGGCTATATCGCTGTTACGCTTGGCCTTTGGCGTTATCTGCCCCAACGTAGTGCGGACGTCTATGTGCAATTCGCTTAAAATCAAGATGCTCACCCTGGTGACCCTGATACTGGTGGTCATCATATCCTCCGTCGCCTACCTCAATTTCCGGCAGCAAAAAGAGATGCTGCACGAAATCGCCAACCGCAACACCTCGGTTCTCATCGAAACCATCAAGAGCAGCGTCGCGAACGCGATGCTCTCCGGACGCTCCGACGAGGTCGGCAGCATCTTCGCCAGGATCAAGTCCCGCGAGTTCGTGAAATCGATCAGGATCGTCGATTCCCGGGGGATCATCCTGAACTCCGCGGACAGCGAGGAGATCGGCAACGAGGTCCCGGAACTGGCGGGCCCGGAGCGGCAGCGCCGCAACCACAGCATCCTTCCCGAGGAGGGGGTTTTCCTCTCCTACACCCGCATCCTGAACGCCCCGCAGTGCTACAAGTGCCACGCGGCCAGCAACGAGACGCTGGGGCTCTTGGAGATCAAGCTCTCCCTCGACTACATGAACGGCTTCATCTCGCGCGAGCGGGACCTGGCCATCGTCTCCAGCATCCTGCTGGTATTTCTCACCGTCGCCACCATCTTCGTCTTCCTGGTGATCTACGTGGAGAGGCCGATCCGGAAGCTGATCCGCTACATGGAGCAGGTCGAGGGGGGGGATTTCCAGCGCGAGATCAGCCTCACCTCCAGCCAGGAGATGTACACCCTGGGGAAAAGCTTCAACCACATGGTGCGCACCGTCGACACCCTGATGGAATCCACCGTCGCCCACGAGCGGGAACTGGCGCGGGCCCAGGAGAAGCTCTCCTTCCACCGCGAGACCCACCAGATGAACGGGAGGCTCGAGGAGCAGATCCGCGAGATCGAGAACCTGAACATCACGCTCGAGGAAAGGATCGAGGAGATCGAGGAGGCGAACTACAAGATCGCCGACCTGGCCGGCGAGCTCGAGGACAAGAACACCAACCTGGAGAAGGCGGTGGCGAAGCTCTCCACCCTTTACAGGCTCGGCCTGGCCATAAACTCCACCATAGAGGTGGAGGACCTGTACCAGCTGGTGGTAAGGACGACCATGGACACCCTGCAGGCCCAGGTCGGCTACATCATCCTCTTCGATGCCGAGCACGGGGAGCTCAAGGTAACCAACCTCGTGGGGCACCGCGACCCCAACCCGCAGTTCTTGCGGGTCGGCATGAAGCCTTCCAGCGTCTCCACCTGGGTGATCCAGAACTGCAAGCCGCTCTTGATAACGGACATCAACCAGACCCCCGAGTTCGACCGGGTGAGCCCCCTGGGGTTCGAGCGCCAGACCCTGATCTGCGCCCCGCTCATGGTGAAGGACGAGATCATCGGCACCCTCACGGTGGTCAACAAGCTGAACAACACGGTCTACAACCACGAGGAGCTGGAGCTCCTCTCCACCATCGCCGCGCAGGCCTCCATCGCCATAAAGAACGCGATGCTCTACGACGAGCAGCAAAAGACCTACCTGAACACCATCCAGGCGCTGGTATCCGCCATCGAGGCCAGCGACAGCTACACCCGCGGCCACTCCGAGCGGGTCACCCGCTTCTCGCTCGCCCTGGCGCGCAAGCTGGAACTGCCGCAAAACAGGCTCAAGGTGATCGAGAGGGCGGCGATCCTGCACGACATCGGCAAGATCGGCATCGACCTCTCCCTGCTGCACAAGGAGGCGAGGCTCACCAGCGACGACGTGGCCGAGCTGCAGCAGCACCCGACCATCGGCATGAAGATTCTGGAGCCGATCGAGTTCCTCCACGACGTCCGGCTTTGCATAGGGCAGCACCACGAGCGCTACGACGGCAAGGGGTACCCCAACAACCTCGCGGCGGAGGAGCTCCTCCTGGAGTCGCGCATCCTCGCCATCGCCGACGCCTTCGACGCCATGACCTCCGACCGCCCCTACCGCAAGGCGCTGAACCTGGAGGTGGCCATCCAGGAGCTGGCGGAGCATGCCGGCACCCAGTTCGACCCCGCGCTGGTCCCCATCTTCATAAAGCTGCTGAAGACCCCGAACTTCCTGCCGCAACGGGCGGAGCACCCGGGACTGCACATGGTGCCCACCCCGCAAAAGCCCTGCAGCCCGTCCCAATCCTGCATTGCTCCTTAAGTGGAATAGTGCTATAAAGTAATCTTTCGCCTACGCCAACACCCATCGACAGGGCGCGCAGGCCTTAAAGCGTCCAGGAGTCTCCTTGCCCCCGCTATTGGAAATCACAGGACTCTGCACCGAGTTCCATCAAAAATCAGGCGTGCTGAAAGCGGTCCGGGGCGTAGACCTTGCCCTGGAGCCCGGGGAGACCCTCGCGCTTGTCGGCGAGTCCGGCTGCGGCAAGAGCATCACCGCCGCCTCCGTGATGCGCCTGGTCCCACCTCCGGGGCGGATCGTCGCCGGCTCCATCCGTTTCAAGGGTGAGGAGCTGCTCGAACTCTCCGAGGAACGGATGAGGGATATCAGGGGGAACCGGATCGCCATGGTGTTCCAGGACCCGATGACCTCGCTGAACCCGGTCTTCACCATCGGGTACCAGGTGGCCGAGGGGCTCAGGATCCATCGCGCCCTGGACCGCGCCGCCGCCGAGCGCGAGGCCGTCGCCATCCTGAGCGAGGTCGGCATCCCGGCGCCCGGGGAGCGGATGAAGGACTACCCGCACCAGTTGAGCGGGGGGATGCGCCAGAGGGTGATGATCGCCATGGCGCTCGCCTGCAGGCCGGAGCTGGTGATCGCCGACGAGCCGACCACCGCCCTGGACGTGACCATCCAGGCCCAGATCCTGGAGCTTTTGGACCGGCTCATGTCGGAGAACAGCATGGGTCTCGTCCTGATCACCCACAACCTCGGCATAGTCGCCGAGCGCGCCCACAGGACCGCCATCATGTACGCAGGGGAGATCGTCGAGAGCGCGCCGACCGCAGAGCTCTTCGCCCACCCGCTGCACCCCTACACCCGGGGGCTCCTTGCCTCGCTCCCGGAGTCGGGCAGGCCGGGGGAGAAACTCGCCACCTTCGCCGGGAGCGTCCCGGACCTGAGAGGCGAGCTCTCCGGCTGTCCCTTCTTCGAGCGCTGCCCCATCGGCGACGAGCGCTGCAAGGGGGAAAAGGCGGGGATGACGGAGGCGGCACCGGGCCATCTGGTCCGCTGCCTGAAATGGCGATGACGGCACTTCTTACCGCTGAAAACCTGGTGAAGCAGTTCTCCGTGCGCGGCGGGCTGTTCGGGGAGAAAAAGACGCTCACCGCCGTCGCCGGGGTGGACCTTGAGCTCCACCCGGGAGAGACGCTGGGTTTGGCGGGTGAATCGGGGTGCGGCAAGTCCACCGTGGCTCGCCTGCTGACCGGGCTGATCCCCCCCACCCGGGGGTCGATCCGCTACCGGGGGGAGGAAATCTCGGCCCTGGACAGGGGGGGGGTCGCGCAGTACCGCAAAGACGTCCAGATGATCTTCCAGGACCCGTTCTCTTCGCTAAACCCCAGGATGCGCGTGTCCGAGATCGTCGGGGAGGCGCTCGCCATCCACCGGATCGGGACGCCGCCGGAGAGGCGCGAGCAGGTAGCGGCCCTTTTGCAGAGGGTCGGCCTGTCGCCGGAGCACCTCTCCCGCTTCCCCCACGAGTTCTCCGGCGGGCAGAGGCAGAGGATCGGCATCGCGCGCGCCCTGGCAGTGTCCCCCAGGGTGATCGTCGCCGACGAACCGGTCTCGGCACTCGACCTCTCCATCCAGGCGCAGATCATCAACCTTTTGCAGGAGGTGAAGGAGGACCTGGGACTCTCCTTCCTCTTCATCACCCACGACCTCTCGGTGCTCAGGCACCTAAGCGACAGGATCGCCATCATGTACCTCGGGCGCATCGTGGAGTCGGGAGACCGGGAGAACGTGCTCACGGCGCCCCTGCACCCGTACACGGAGGCGCTTTTGAGCGCCATACCGAGCATAGATCCTCAAAAGAGGACCAGGCGGGTGATAGCCCGGGGGGATCTCCCCTCCCCGCTCTCCCCCCCTTCCGGGTGCCCCTTCCACACCCGCTGCCCCTACGCGGAACGGCTCTGCAGCGAGGAGCGCCCGGAACTCCTGGAAAAGGAGCCGGGACACAGGGCAGCCTGCCACTTCAGCGAGAGGATCTATCGCTCGCAATAAAGCTTTTGGTTGACAAGACCAATTGGCATATATAGATTAACTTTAAGCAAATTCCGGAGGGTACTAAGTTGGCATTCGACAAGACGAAGGATTACGGGAAAGAAGCGGAGATGCTGAAGGTGCTGGGGCATCCGATCCGCCTGAAGATAGTGGCCGGTCTCTGCACCCAGGAGTGCAACGTGAAACATATCTGGGAGTGCCTGGGGCTGCCGCAGGCGACCGTCTCCCAGCATCTGGCCCTGCTGAAGAACAAGGGGATCATCGAAGGGACCCGCGACGGGGTCGAGGTGCACTACGCCGTGGTGAGCCCGTTCGTGCGCAGGCTGATCGAGATCCTGCACGACGAGCCGTAAAGAGGCAACCACGCGAGGCCGCACCCCCGGGTGCGGCCCTAGGTGCCGCTCACCTCTAGTTCGCCTATCCTGAGAGAGGGCGAGCCCGCCCTCCCGAAGAAGCGGAGGTCGTTTCCGACCAGATCCACCCCCCTGAAAAGCTCCAGCAGGTTTCCGGCCAGGGCAATCCCCTTCACCGGATGCAGGACCTTTCCCCCCTCCAGGTAGAAACCGGCGGCGCCCACCGAGAAATCCCCCGAGATCGGGTTTGCCGTATGCATCCCCATCACGTCCGTGATCAGCACCCCCCGCTCCACCCCGGCAATCAGCGTTTCCAAAACCGCCTCCCCCGGCTCTATGCAGAGGTTGTGCACACCCATCCTGGGAGCCCCCTTGGCCCCGCCGCGCACGGCGTTGCCGGTGGAGGGGCGCCCCATCCTCTTCCCCCAGTAGGAGTCGTAGAGAAAGGCCTCCAGCACGCCCCCGGTGACGAGCGCGGTGTCCTGGTGCGGAACGCCTTCGCCGTCGCAGGGGGCACTCCCCATCCCCCCGGGAAGGAGGCCGTTGTCGCGCACCGATACCAGCTCGGAGAAGACACGCTCCCCCATCCTCCCCGCGAAGAGCGATTTCCCCTTCTGCACGTTCTCGGCCAGGAACGAGGATGCCAGCACCTCGAGGAGATCGGTCGCCACGCGGTTGTCGAGCACCGCCTGGCAGCGCATGGTCGCCATGCTGCGCGCGCCCAGAAGCGCCGTCGCCTTGCGGCTCGCGCCGTCGGCGGCAGCCTGCAGGTCGATCCCCGAGAAGGAGTTGGAGAAGCCGAAATCCCAGCCGGTCTGGGCATCCCCGCCGCTCTCCGCCACGGCCGACACGGAGCAGGTGACGTAACTCCCGCGGTAGCCGGCTTGCAGCCCGTTGGAGTTTCTGATCAGCGTGGCGTAGACCGACTCGCCGTAGCTGCACTTTCTCACCCTCTTCACCCTGGGGTCGCATGCCAGCACGAGGCGCTCCAGCTCCAGCGCGCGGGCGACCTTCGCTTCCGGGTCGATGCCTGCAAGCTCGGGGTCGTAGAGCCCCGGGAGTTCCGGGTAGCTCCCGCAAGGGGACGGCAGCGTGCACCCGGGGTCCGGAGTCTGCATCCTGGCGGCCACCAGGGCCCCGTCCACCATCCCCGCGAGGGCCTCGGGGGCCATGGTGGTGGAGAAGGAGAAGCCAAGCCCCTCGCCGCTGAGAAGCCTCACGGCGACGCCGAAGGGCTCGCCCCCCCTGAAGGCGTCGACCTTCCCGTCCTTGGCCTCGATGGCGAGGTCGCGCGCTTGCGAGACCATGATCTCGTAGCCGTCCAGTCGGCGCCCCTTGAGGAGCCGCTCCACTGCGTCTGCATGCCGGGATAGTTCCATGGGTACACCTATGGGAAACAGGTTGAGGTTGAGGTTGAGGTTGAGGTTGAGGTTGAGGTTGAGGTTGAGGTTGAGGTTAAGGTTAAGGTTAAGGTTAAGGTTAAGGTTAAGGTTAAGGTTAAGGTTAAGGTTGAGGTTGAGGTTGAGGCTGAGGCTGAGGCTTATCCCACTGGAAGCCGGTTGAGGTTGAGCATGGTTTCCTCTTAACCTCAACCTTAACCTTTGACCTTGATCCGGATTCCTCCTACAGGTCGAGGATCATCGCGATCTCGTCGCAGTCGGGGAACTTCACGCACTTGATGCAGTCCCCCCACACCTTGTGCGGCAGCTCGGATTTGTCCGCCACCTTGAACCCGAACTTGGCGAAGAAGTCGGGCTTGTAGGTGAGGCAGAAAAGCCTCTTGAGACCGAGCTCGCGGGCCTCGGCGATGCAGGCGCCCACCACCTCGCTCCCGATGCCGCGACGGCCGGCTCCCTCCGATACCGCCACGGAACGGACCTCGGCCAGGTCCTCCCAGACGATGTGCAGCGCAGAGGTGCCTAGCAGCTCCCCGTCCTCCTCGAAGACGTAGAAGTCGCGCAGCGCCTCGTAAAGCTCTGAAAGCGAGCGGGAGAGCATCTCGCCGCGGCTCGCGAAGTTGGTGAGCAGTTTCTGTATGTCCTTTACGTCGCCTATCCTGGCCTTTCTTAGCATGCAACTGCCTCCTGAATCATCTCCCTGGCATGTTCCAGGGTCTTCTCCGTGACACGCGCGCCCGAAAGCATGCGCGCCACCTCCGCCACCCTCGCCTCCCCCTCCAGGAGCTCGACGCTTGTGGCGGTACGCCCTTGCTCCACCTTCTTCTCCACCTTCAGGTGCAGGTCTGCGAAGGCCGCCACCTGGGGAAGGTGCGTGATGGCGAGCACCTGCTGGGAGCCCGCCACCCGTTTCAGCTTCTCTCCGATCAGGGCCGAGGTGGCCCCGCCGATCCCGGTGTCCACCTCGTCGAAGATGAGCGTGGGGACCTCCGAATCCGGGTGCAGCTGCTTCAATGCCAGCATGAGCCTGGAGAGCTCCCCCCCGGAGGCGGTCTTCGCCAGCGGCTTGGGCGGCTCGCCCGGGTTGGGAGAGAAGAGGAACTCCGCCCTCTCGAAACCGTAGGACCTGGGCTCGCTCATTTTGTCGAAGGAGGTTTCGAACACCGCGTGTTTCATGGCCAGCTCGGAGAGCTCCCGCTCCATGCCGGACTTGAGGGCCGCGGCACCCTTCTCGCGGGCCTTGGAGAGCTCCCCGCCAAGCTTTGAGAGCTCCGCTTCGAGCTTGGCGATCCGCCCGGCCAGCTCGTCCCGGGTCTGCTCCCGGCCGGTGAGCGCGGCCAGTTCCTCGTCGACCCCCGCCTGGTAGCTCAGGATCTCACCGACGGTGGAGCCGTATTTCCTTTTCAACCGGTTGATGGCGTCCAGCCGGTCCTCAAGCTGTTCCAGGCGTCCCGGGTCCGACTCGACGCCGCAGGCGTAGTCGCGCAGGGCGAGGGAGGCGTCCTCCATCTGGGCGTAGGCCGCCCGGAGCGTCTCGGCGACCGGGTGCAGCGCGTGGTCCACCGAGGCCGCCTCGGCTACGGCGCCGATGACGCCGGAGAGCCCCCCGAGCAAGGCGGCGTCGCCGCCGTAGAGGGCGTCGAAGGCCCCCTGCGTGAGGGCGAGCAGCTTTTCGCTGTGGGAAAGCCGGTGCCTCTCCTCGGCCAGCTCCTCCTCCTCGGCCGGGTAGAGCTTCGCTTGGGCGATCTCGGAGCTTTGGAAGGAGAGGAGATCGAGCCTTCTGGCCGCCTCCCTTTCCCCCTGCTCCAGTGCCTCCAGTTCCTGCCGGGCACCCTGCCACGCCTCGAAGGAGGCGGCGAACTTCTCGCGCAGGGGAAGCGCTCCGGAGAAACCGTCCAAGAGCCGCAGGTGCTGCTCGCTCTTCAAAAGGCTCTGCGCGTCGTGCTGGCCGTAGATGTTGATCAGGTTGCGGCAGACCTCGGAGAGAAGCGAGGTGGTGGCGAGCCCGCCGGCGATGAAGACCCGGTTCTTCCCCCCCGGGGAGACCACGCGCCTCACCAGGAGCTCGCCGTCGCACTCGATCCCCGCCAGGGCCAGGGCCTCTACCAGCGACTCCCGGCCGCAGAGGTCGAAGACGGCCTCGACCGATGCCTCCTTGGCGCCGGAGCGGATCAGGTCGGCGCTCGCGCGCCCGCCGAGGATCAGGTTCACCGCGTCGATGATGATGGACTTGCCGGCACCGGTCTCGCCGGTGAGGATGTTCAGCCCCGGGCTGAACTCGACGTGAAGCTTCTCGATGATGGCCAGGTTCGTTATCAGCAGCTCTCTCAGCAACTCCTCACCTCTCGCCCCACTTGAGCTTGGTCCTCAGGACCTCGAAATAATCCTTGCTGCGGGACTGGATCAGGCGGGTCAGGTGCGCCGCCTTCCTGATCTTGACCACGTCGCCGCTCAAAAGCTTCATGCCGACCTGCCCGTCCAGGGTGAGAAAGACCGACTCGTCCGGGGCGTAGTTCAGCTTGATGTCGATCTGGGCATCCCCCGCCATCACCAGCGGCCGGTTGGTGAGGGTATGGGGGCAGATGGGGGTGATCGAGATGCACGCGAGCTCCGGATGAATGATCGGCCCGTTGGCGGAAAGGGAATAGCCGGTCGAGCCGGTCGGGGTCGACACGATCAGGCCGTCGGCCTTGAAGGTGGTGAGGTAGCGCCCGTCGACCGAGGTCTCCATGTCTATGATCCTCGCCAGCGCCCCCTTGTTGATCACCACGTCGTTCAGCACACGGTGCAGCTCCACCATCTCGCCGGAGCGCTCGACGCTCGCCGTCAGCATCATCCGCTCGGTCACCTCGAAATCCCCGGCAAGGCAGCGCTCCACCGACGGGTAGAGCTCGTCCAGGGTGATCTCGGTGAGAAACCCGAGGCTTCCCAGGTTCACCGCGAGGATCGGCACGTCCCGCTCGCCCACGAGCCTTGCAGCCGCGATCAGGGTGCCGTCGCCGCCAAGGACCACCACCAGGTCCGCATCCCGGGCGATTTCGGAGCTCTCCGAGCTCTCGGCCAGCGTGGTCCGCCGGAGCCTCTTGGAGAGATGCTCCTCGACGTGGGCCGTCACCCCGCGGGCCGCCAGCCACTCGATCAGCTCCTCGGCGACGCCCAGGCTGCGGGGGTCGTGAACTTTGGCGAAAATGGCGATTTTTTTCATCAGGAGCCCTTTACTTGTATTGTAATCTAGGATTTACTAGCACAGTTGGTGTATCATGTCCAACGGAAACTAGTGCCCAATGGCACAGGTTCAAGGACGGATCCCGCAGCAAACTACAGTGAAAAGCAGGGTGACTCATGACTGAAGAGCAAATCGGCTTGAACGAAGAACTCGACAAGGAAATGCTCATTATCAAATCCTTCCTTGAGCACTTGGAATACACGCTGGGCAAGGACAAGTACTCAGCGACCAAATATGACAGATTCAACGCCCTGGCCTATGCCGTCAGGGACCATCTCGTCGAGCGCTGGCTCGACACCCAGCAGGCATATTACAACTCCGACAACAAGAGAGTCTACTACATATCGATGGAGTTCCTGATGGGGCGCACGCTCGCCAACAGCCTCATCAACCTGGGGTTGTGGAACGACTTCCGCGACGCCATCAATTCCCTGGGCAACGACTTCGAGGGGATCCTCAACGAGGAGCAGGACGCGGGCCTGGGCAACGGGGGGCTCGGACGGCTGGCCGCCTGCTTCCTCGACTCCATGGCCACCATGTCGATCCCCGCCTACGGCTACGGCATCCGCTACGAGTACGGCATCTTCAGGCAGCACATCGTCGACGGGGCCCAGCTGGAGATCCCGGACAACTGGCTGCGCTACCGAAACCCCTGGGAGCTCGACCGCCAGGAGCACCTGCACACGGTGAAGTTCTACGGCAGGGTCGTCAGCACCTTCGGCAAGAGCGGCAAGCTGCTGCGCGAGTGGGTGGACACCGAGGACGTCATGGCCATGGCCTACGACACCCCGATCCCCGGCTACCAGACCCACAGCGTCAACACGCTCCGCCTTTGGACCGCCAAGTCCAGCCGCGAGTTCGACCTGAAGTTCTTCAACGAGGGGAACTACATCCGCGCCGTGGAGAAGAAGATGCAGTCCGAGACCATCTCCAAGGTGCTCTACCCCGCCGACAACGTCATCGAGGGGAAGGAGCTCCGCTTCAAGCAGGAGTACTTCCTCGCCTCGGCTACGGTGCACGACGTCATCTACCGCTTCAAGAAAAAGCACGCGGACATGAAGCTGCTTCCCGAGAAGGTGGCCATCCAGCTGAACGACACCCACCCCACCCTCGCCATACCGGAGCTGATGCGCGTGCTCATCGACATCGAGGGGCTGGAGTGGGACGACGCCTTCCGGGTCACGCAAAGGACCTTCGCCTACACAAACCACACCATACTCCCCGAGGCACTGGAGCAGTGGCCGGTCTGGTTCTTCGAGCAGATCCTACCGAGGCACCTGCAGATCGTCTACGAGATAAACGAACAGTTCCTGAAGGAGATCAAGGAGCGCTTCCCGGGGGACCACGACCGCCTCTCCAGGATGTCCATCGTGGAGGAGCACTGGGAAAGGAAGATCCGCATGGCGCACCTGGCCATCGTCGGGAGCCATTCGGTGAACGGGGTGGCCGCGCTTCATTCGGACATCCTGAAAAACGAGCTGTTCCGCGACTTTTACGAGATGTACCCGGAGCGGTTCAACAACAAGACCAACGGCATCACCCAGAGGCGCTGGCTCAAGATGTCCAACCCCACCCTCTCCCTGCTCATCGACGACTACATCGGGGACGGCTGGACCCGCGACCTCTACGAGTTGGAGAAGCTCAGGGCCGTGGCGGGAGACCCGGAATTCCTCAGGCGCTGGCAGAGCGTAAAGCGCCAGAACAAGGAAGGGCTCTGCCGCTACATCCTGCAGCACAACTGCATCGAGGTGGACCCGGAATCGCTTTTCGACGTGCAGGTGAAGCGTATCCACGAGTACAAGCGGCAGCTTCTGAACGTGCTGCACATCATCACGCTCTTCAACAGGATCAAGGACAACCCCGCCGCCCAGGTGGTGCCGCGCACCTTCATCTTCGCCGGCAAGGCGGCACCCGCCTACGCCGCCGCCAAGCTCATCATCCGCCTCATCAACGCGGTCGCCCAGGCGGTGAACCGCGACCCGGACGTGGCCGGGAGGATCAAGGTGGTCTTCCTCGCCAACTACGGCGTCTCTCTCGCCGAGAGGATCTTCCCCGCCTCCGACCTCTCCGAGCAGATCTCCACCGCCGGGACCGAGGCCTCGGGCACCGGGAACATGAAGTTCGCCCTGAACGGCGCCCTCACCATCGGCACCCTTGACGGCGCGAACATCGAGATCATGGAGGAGGTCGGGCGGGAGAACATCTTCATCTTCGGCATGAACGCGACCGAGGTGGGGGGCTTGAGGGAGCGCGGCTACAACCCGAGGGAGTACTACAACGGCAACCGGGAGCTGAGGCGCGTCCTCGACATGGTCGCCTCCGGCTATTTCTCCCCCGGCTCTCCCGAGCTCTTCACCCCGCTCACCGACTCGCTGCTGAACCTCGGGGACCACTACATGCTCCTTGCCGACTACGCCTCCTACGTCGCCTGCCAGGACGAGGTGGGCGCGCTCTTCAGGCAACAGGACGAGTGGGCCAGGCGCGCCATCCTCAACTGCGCAGGGATGGGTAAGTTCTCCAGCGACCGGACCATCGAGGAGTACGCCCGCGAGATCTGGGGGATAACGCCCGTCGACATCCGCCCGGGCGCCGTTGAACTGCAGAGGCACTGACGGTGGATTTATTCGATTCCAAAAAAGATAGCTTCGCCCCCCTGGCCGAAAGGATGCGGCCGCGCTCCATCTCCGAATACCTGGGGCAGGGCCACCTCATCGGCGAGGGGAAGCTTTTGCGCCGCCTGATCGAGAGCGACCGGCTCACCTCGCTCATCTTCTGGGGGCCGCCGGGAAGCGGCAAGACCACCCTGGCCCGCGTCATCGCCAACGCCACCAAGTCGCACTTCATCTTCTTCTCCGCCATCATGAGCGGCATCAAGGAGATCCGCGAGGTGGTGAAGGAGGCGGAGGACACCCTCAGGTACCAGGGGAAGCGGACCATCCTCTTCGTCGACGAGATCCACCGCTTCAACAAGTCCCAGCAGGACGCCTTCCTCCCTCACGTCGAGCGCGGCACCTTCACCATCATCGGCGCCACCACGGAGAACCCCTCCTTCGAGGTCATCGCGCCTCTCTTGTCGAGGTGCAAGGTCCTCGTGCTGCAGCCGCTTTCCGACGACGAGGTCCTGCAGATACTGGTAAACGCCCTGGAGGACCGGGAGCGAGGGCTTGGGGAGCTCGGGCTCGCGGCCTCGCAGGAGGCGCTCTCCTTCATGGCCGAGCAGGCGGGGGGGGACGCCCGGGTGGCGCTCAACACCCTGGAGACTGCGGCGCGCCTGGCCCACCAAGGCGGGATCACGCTGGAGACGGCGCGGGAGGCGGTCCAGAAGAAGCCCCTTCTCTACGACAAGGGAGGGGAGGAGCATTACAACGTCATCTCCGCCTTCATCAAGTCCATGCGCGGCTCCGACCCGGATGCCGCGCTCTACTGGCTCGCCCGCATGATCGAGGCGGGGGAGGACCCCATCTTCATACTGCGGCGCATGGTGATCTTCGCCTCTGAGGATGTCGGCAACGCCGACCCCCGCGGGCTGCAGATGGCCGTCTCGGCGCTGCAGGCCTTCCAGCTGGTGGGGATGCCCGAGGGGAGGATCATCCTGGGGCAGGCGGTCACCTACCTCGCCACGGCCCCCAAGTCGAACGCGAGCTACCAGGGGATCAACGAGGCGCTCTCGGAGGTGAGGAAAAGCGGGGCGCTCCCGGTCCCGATGCAGATCAGGAACGCCCCCACGAGCCTCATGAAAGGGCTTGGCTACGGCAAGGGATACCTCTACCCGCACGACCACCAGGGGGGGGTGGCGCCCCAGGGGTACCTGCCGGAAACCATCGCGGGAAAGCGCTTCTACACCCCGAAGGAGAGCGGCTACGAGAAGAGCATCAAGGAGAGGATGGAGTGGATCAGGGGGGAGCGTGAGAAGGCTCATTAATATGCCCCCCTCTGTTGAAAATGCCCCTCCCCATGATATATTCAAGCTGGCTTTCTCTCGGCCCGCCGATCATGAAAGGCTAAGCTGATCCTCTCCAAGAAAACGACCGGAGTCACAAATGAAGAAGATAGGGATTCTCACCAGCGGCGGGGACTGTTCAGGGATGAACGCCGCCATAAGGAGCGCCACCCGCACCGCCCTCGGGCACGGGGTCCAGGTGATCGGCTTCAGGAAGGGTTACGCGGGGCTTTTGAAGGGGGATTTCCTGGAGATGGGGACCAAGGACGTCGCGGGGATCCTGCACAGGGGCGGGACCTTCCTGCAGTCGGCGCGAAGCGACGAGTTCCGCACCGTGATGGGTCGTGAAAAGGCGGTCCGGCACCTGGAGGAATTCGGGGTGGACGGGCTGGTGGTGATGGGGGGGGACGGCTCGCTAAACGGCGCGCTCGCCCTGCACCGGATGGGGGTGCCGGTGATCGGCATCCCGGCCAGCATCGACAACGACATCCCCTTCACGGACATGTCGCTCGGCGTGGACACGGCGCTCAACAACATCATCTACGCGGTGGACTGCATCAAGGACACGGCGAGCTCGCACGACCGCGCCTTCGTCATAGAGGTGATGGGGAGAAACTCCGGCTACCTGGCCAGCATGTCCGCCATCGCGACCGGTGCCGAGTACGCCATCATCCCCGAGGTGGAGTGCGACATCACCGACCTCTGCAACCAGCTGCGGCACCGCTACGAGGAGGGGCGCAGCAACGCCATCATCATACTCGCCGAAGGTGCCGGGCGGGCGCAGAACATAGCGGACAACATCAAGGACGCCATCGGTTTCGAGACCAGGGTCACGGTGCTTGGCCACTACCAGCGCGGGGGTGCCCCTTCGGTCTTCGACCGGCTCCTGGGGAGCCGGCTCGGGCACGCGGCGGTGGAGCACCTCCTGGCGGGACAGATGGGGAAGATGGTAGGACTTTGCTGCAACGCCATCGTCCCCACCCTCCTGGAGACGGTGGTGGTAAGCGAGAAGAGGCAGCAGGACGAACTGCACGAGATGTCGCTGATCCTGGGGATCTGAGCCCCGACTGCGGGAAGGAAAAAGGCCGCGGCACCCTCGCCTGGGGTGCCGCGGCCTTTTCCGTTTGGGGGTGCCTCGGGGGACATCGGGCGGCCGCCGCGGGCAACGACGCCCTGCCGGTCCTGCCAAAGCGCGCTTTCAGCGCAGCCGGAGACGGCTCAACAGGAGGCCGAACCACTTGTTCACGAGGTGGTCCCGGGAGAGGAAGGAGAGCGGAGGGGATTTCCTGGAGCCGAGCGCGTCGAGCATCCCCACGATCTCGCTGCTCCCCCCGAGGGCCACCCCTTCCCGCAGCGCGGCGATCGCCTCCGTCTTGCGGCCGGCGATCTGGTGCACCTTGGCGAGGTTCAGGTAGTGCACGGGGTTCCCCGGCTCGACCTCCAGCGCTGCCAGGCAGAGCTCGCGTCCCTTCTTCACCTGCCCGCGTTCCTTGGCGATGCAGTACCCCAGGTGCGAGTGCAGCGCAGGGTTGTCCATCACCTTGAGCGCCCGCTCCAGCTGAGCCAGGGCGGACTGGGTGTTGCCGGCGGCCAGCGTATCGAGGGCACGGCTGTACATCTTTTCGACGTCGTCCTGCGGCATAAGCTCCATAGATACCACCTCCGGCAACTACAGCAGTAACAGCAGATCCTGGTGCCTGTCGATCCTGGCCATGGCGGGCATGTCCCCACGGTAGGCGACGAAGGGAACCCCCGCGCCGTCCGCCGCCTGGCGGTCGACGTCGGAATCGCCCACAAAGAGCGCCTCTTGCGGGGCGATGCCGTAGTGCTCCAGCACCTTCCAAAGCGGCTCGGGGTGCGGCTTCGGGTTCTCCACCAGCGCCGCGGTCATCACGCAGCTGAAATAGCCCTCCAGCCCGAACGACTGAAGCAGCATCTCCATGGAACTCGCCCGGTTGGTGCAGACGGCGAGCTCCACCCTGCCGTGCAGGGCCTGCAGCGTCTCGCGCAACCCCTGCTCCATGACCATCAGGGGGAAGAGCTTGCGGTAATCGATGCCGGCCGAGAAGGCGCGCACCTCGCTCATCCTGTCGTCGCCGCTGAAGAGGTGCATCAGCACGTCCTTGTTGCAGTAGGTGTGCAGAATCCTCATGAGGTCCACATCGCGCCTGTCCAGGGGAGGCTTCCCGAAGCGCTCCATCACCTGCCCGTAAAAGGCGAAGTTGGCCTCGAAGGAATCGAACAGCACGCCGTCGCAGTCGTAGATGACCGCCTTGATCTCTTTTTTCAACGTATTCTCCGCGAGCGCCCCTGCCCCGGTCACTTCCCGGCATCCTGCGAAAGCGTGGTCAGGTACTCCTCCCACTCTATGGGGAGCATGTGCTTCTTCTTGTTGTTGCACTCCTTGCAGGAGGGGACCACGTTGCCGCGGCTCGACTTCCCGCCCCGTATCACCGGCACCACGTGGTCCATGGAGAGCCCCTCTGCAGGGAACCTGCCATGGCACCAGTGGCAAGTCCCCCTGCCGACGCGGTTCTTCCACCACTGGCTGCGCCTTAATTCGCGCGCCTTTTCCCGCTCTTTCCTGATCTCCTCTTCAGAGACCTCTATGATGAAATAGTCCAAAATCTCGCAGCACCCCCGCCCCTACCCGCACGCCCCGGCCCTGAAGCTGTCGATGGCGGCGCGCGCCAGCTCGTCGCAGCGCTCGTTTTCCACATGTCCGTTGTGGCCGCGCACCCAGACCCACTTTATCCTGTGCACCTTGGAGAGCTCCAAAAGCCTCTCCCAGAGGTCGCGGTTCAGCACCGGCTCCTTCTTCGAATTCACCCATCCCTTTTTGACCCAGCCGGAGAGCCATTCGGTCATCCCCTTGGCCAGGTACTGCGAGTCCGTGGTAACCACCACCTCGCAGGGGCGGGTCAACGCCTCCAGCGCCGCGATGGCAGCGCTCATCTCCATGCGGTTGTTGGTGGTGCACTCACAGGCGCCGGAGAGTTCCTTCACCTTCTCCCCGCAGCGCAGGATGCTCCCGTACCCACCCACACCCGGATTGCCGCTGCAGGCGCCGTCGCAAAAGATCTCAACCTGCATGGCCGTCGCTCCCTTGCCGCTTCAAAAGCGAGGCGATCGCCTCCATGACCCGGTCCACGATCATCTGGTGGGTCTCCTTGCAGTCTTCCAGCTGGTAGAGGTCGGAGAAATCGAGGGGCGCCCCGAAAACCACCCCCCCCCTTGCCCCGAGGGCGGGGAACTTCCAGCGGTTGACCCCGAAAAGCGCCGCCGGTATCACCTGGGGCCGCGTGTCGTAGATGATCTTGCCGACACCGCGATTCCCCTTGCCGAGCACACCGTCCCTGTGCCTGGTCCCCTCCGGGAAGAGCATCACCTTCTGGTCGGTCAAAAGCCGGTTTATGTGCTTTCCGGCGCGGACGTCCCTGCCGCGCCGGACCGGAAAGGCGCCCCAGGAGCCGTAGATGAACCCCATGAGCCGGCTCCGGAAGAGCTCCTCCTTGGCCGGTGCCCAGAGCATCTGCAGCGGGTTGGCCCGGATCACCGCCCAGGGGAGGAACACCGTGTCGTAGGCGGAGATGTGGTTAGAAGCGACCAGCACCCCCCCCGAGGCGGGTATCCGGTCGGCACCCTCGATGCTGAAACGGTTCAAAAGGGAAGCGTAGCTGCCGATGACCCAGATGGAGAAGGTCACCCAGAGGCGGCGAAAAAGTGAAACCTTCAAGAAAAAACCTCTTCATGCCGTGGATTTGATTGCGGAGAAGTCAGATTTATAACATGAATGGAGGACCCGGGGCAACCGCTTTCCAATTAAAGGGGAGATCAGCCGTTGACGGTAAAATAGAAGGTCGCGCCGCAGCCGGGCTTTCCTTCCCCCCAGACACGGCCGTTGTGGCGGCGGATGATGCGCCGCACGGTAGCGAGCCCGAGGCCGGTCCCGGGGAACTCCCGCGAGGAGTGCAGCCGCCGGAACGGCTTGAAAAGCTCGTCGGAGCGGGAGTCGTCAAACCCCGCGCCGTTGTCGCTCAGGTAGACCACGGTCTCTCCCTGGTCCGAGGCGAAGGCCCCCAGCTCTATGACGGGATCGGCCGCCCCCGAGGTGTACTTCCATGCGTTGGACACCAGGTTCTCCAGCGCGATGCGCAGCAGCTGCGGATCTCCCTGCACCACCACCTCGGGCGGGATCTCCAGCCTCACCCTGCGTCCCGGGGTGCTTAGCAGCATCTGCCCGACAAGTTCCTTCACCAGCGCGCTGAGGTCGACCGGCCGCGAGACGATCTCCATCTCGGTCACCCGGCAAAGCACCATGAGCGCGTCGATCATCTCCTCCATCTGCACGCATCCGTCGTTCACCAGGTTGACGAAGAAGCGTCCGTTTTCGTCCAGCAGCTTGCCGTACCCCTGGAGCTCCTGGGCCGAGCTGTAGATCCTGGTGAGGGGGGCGCGCAGGTCGTGGGAGATGGCCAGGCAGAACGCTTCCAGTTCCCGGTTCACCTGCTGCAGCTCGAGGGCCTGCCGGGTAAGGGTGGCGTTCAGCGCGGCAGCCTCCTTTTCGGCGAGCATCCTGGAGGTGATGTCCCTGATCACCTCTATGCCCAGGGGGTCCTTGCCGTCGGCGCCGTTTAGAATCGAGCTGATGATCTCGATGTGTCGGTCATCGCGCGTCAGAGGCGGCCCCAGCTCTACCCGGTGCACCTTGCCGTCCCGGAACGCCTCCAACACGTGGCAGCCGGGGCAGGCGTCGCTTCGGTTGCGATAGGCCTCGTAGCACCGCCTGCCGACGTGGCGGCCGCCCGCCATCTCCTGGTGTGCGCTGTTTTGGTATACGACGTTCAGATCGCGGTCCTGGATGGAGATGGCGTCCCCCATCGCCTCGACTATCCCCATGAATTTCGCCCTTTCCGCTTCGGCCTTTTGCAGCGCATCCTGAAGTGCGGCTTTAAGCCGGGCCTCGGCCCGGTGCCAGTGCCTGCTGTAAAGGAGCAGGCATACCACCAGGAAGACGACCAGGGAGAAGTCGGCAAGCTCGTGGGAGTCCGGCTCCATCAGGAAGTGGAGGAAGGTCCCCGACTCGAAGGTGACCAGATCGATGGCGGCATCCACCAGCCAGAACAAAAGGATGAGCAGGGCGCCCAGCACCGCCTGGCAGGCAAAGGACCTGCACCCCGGCTCCGAGAGCCTGGTCCTGGCTATGAGACGGCGAGTCAGCTCCATACGCCGTCGATCCCGCTGCCGCAGGCGGGGCATTTTCCTTGGTCAAGCAGGTTCTGCTCAACCAGGTAGCCGTACCTCCTGATCAAAACCGACCCGCAGCAGTGGCAATAGGTGTTCTCCCCTCCCTCGCCGGGGACGTTACCCTCGTACACGTAGCGCAACCCGGCGTCGAGCCCGATGCGGCGCGCGTTTCTCAGGGTGTTCACCGGCGTGCGCGGCTGGTCGGTCAACCGGTGGGTGGGGTGGAACCGGGTGACGTGCCAGGGGGTCTCCCGGCCCAGCTCGGAGGCGATGAATCTGGCGATGCCGCCAAGCTCCTGCTCCGAATCGTTGCGGTTGGGAATCACCAGGGTGGTGAGTTCAAGCCAGATGCCGTGCTTCCTGTAATCCCTGATGCAGTCGAGCACCTCCGCAAGGGAAGCCCCGACCACTTCGCGGTAGAACGATTCCGTGAACCCCTTCAGGTCGATGTTCGCGGCGTCCAGAAACGGCGCGATCGCGGCGAGGGGCTCGCTCGCTATATAGCCGTTGGTCACGAAGATGTTCTTGAGCCCCGCCGCCCTGGCGAGCACGGCAATCTCATAGGCATATTCGAAGAAAATGGTCGGCTCGGTGTAGGTGTAGGATATGGTGCGGCAGCCGGCAGCAAGCGCGCGCTCCACGATGGTCTGCGGCGGCACGAGGCTCCCGGAGCGCTCCACGCTCTCCTCGTCGGGCTGGGAGATGTTGTAGTTCTGGCAGTGCAGGCAGCGGAAATTGCACCCTACCGTCGCCACCGAATAGGACCGGCTGCCGGGAAGGAGATGGAAAAGCGGCTTTTTCTCGACCGGGTCGACATGCTCGGCTACGGCGCGGCCGTACACAAGAGAATAGAGCACGCCATCGCGGTTCTCGCGCACCCTGCAGTGCCCGCGCTTGCCGTTGCCAATCAGGCAGCCGAAGCGGCACAGGCCGCAGCGTACCCGATCCCCGTCGAGTTTCTGGTAAAACATGGCTTCTTTCATGACCGGCCCCCTGTTGGACGCGCCGCAGGCAAGCGAAATTAACGCGCGTCAATATACCATTAGGCATTCTGCATTTCCAGAGGGAAATTACATTCCGCCCATTTACCCGCGAAAAAAGAGGATTTTCCCGCCGGACAGACCCAAACCATCGTTACCGGTTTGGACCTTAAAAATAAATATTCTTGCCGCCGGGCGGTTTACGTAAGGATCAACCGGAGGTTTGAAAAAAGCCATACCTTTGTTTGATTATAAAAAAACGACGGAGATTCAAGGTCTTAAGAAGTTATTAACCGATCTTTTCCAATCGCAGGAGGGGTCTGTTTTAAAATGAAGGCTTGGGGAGGGAGGGAGGGGAAAAGGCTAAACTGCTGTTTTAGGTCATCTTTTAGCAAAAATTACGCTTGACCTGTGAAAGACATTCTATATAGTGTCACAGTCAAATCTACCCCACAGGAGAAAAACAAACATGCAATGCCCCCACTGTAACGACAAGAAAGGTATCGAGATCGACATGCATTCCGACGGCTACGCCCAGGACCTGCTGGAGTGCACCTCCTGCGGCACCATCTGGCTCGAGAAGCAAAGCGAAATCATCATGGTTAGCAAAAAGGCAGCCTGATCGGGAAAGGGGGCGCCCAAAGCGCCCCCCCTCTGATCCTCCCCCGCAGCACCCGCCTACCAGGCTCCGACCACCGGCACCACCCCTTCCGGAGCAGCAACGAGTCCCGAAAAGAAGCGGTCGTACAAGGGAGCCAGGCGCTCCCAGTCGTAGCGCCGGGCAGAGCTCTCCAGCGACTCTCCCCTTCCCTTATCCTCAATCAGGTCCCTCAGCCTGTCGACCAGGGGTTCCTCCTCCCCGTAGAGCACGCTCCCCCTTGCGGCAGCCGGGACGTGTTCCGGGTAGGCGAGCCGGTCCGGCAGCAGCGGGGTGCATCCGCAGTAAAGGGCCTGCACTACGGAGGCGCCGAAGAACTCCTGGCGCGAGGTGACCGGCAGGATGTCCGCCCGCCAGAGCCAGCTCGCGTAGTCGGCGAACTCCTTCAGATATCCCCACTGCAGTACCCTTTGCCCCAGCCGCTCACGCGCCTGCCGGAAGATCTCCGGCGCGCGCCCGAAAGACTCGCCAAGCACCGCCACCCGGAAGTCCGCCCCCTCGTCCGCCAGCTGGTAAAGCGCCCGGAAGAAGGCCTCGGGGTCCTTGTCGAACTCCCAGCGGTGGTTCCAGAGCAAAACCGGGGCGCCCCGCTCCCCATGGTTGCCGGGACGGTGGACGTCGAGCCTTTTCAGATCCAGGCCAAGCGGCAGCACCCGGCTCTTTTGCGCAACCGGTTCGACCGAAGCAGCTTCGGCATGGTCGGGAAACCCCTTCAGGAAACCTGGAAGCGCCCCGAGGAAGGAGTCCCTGTGATAGCGGGAGTTGAACAGTACCGCATCTGCGGCAAGCGCGCTCACGTAGTTTATGAAGGCGTAGTGGAGGTCCCTTTGCGCAGCACGGTCAGGATCTCCGGGGGACCAGGGGTAGGTGAGCTGGTTTTCGTGAAAGTAGAGGGCGGTGCGGCAGCGCGCGCTCTTCGAGCGGGTGAGCGCCAGGAAGGTGGTGAGATCGAGCATGTCGGTAGCGAGTATCAGGTCGGGCCGGCTGCCGCTCTCCAGAAACCGGGACGCGAGGGTCACGGCCCCTCCGTGCATGCGCCATTTCCAGTTGCGGCCGGCAAGCGTCAAAAGCTCGACCTGGTGCCCGCTGAAGGAGGCGTACTCGCGGGCCCAGGATGCGTGCGAACCGGTGAAAAACGGCTCAACGAGTGTGATGCGCATGCGGGTGGAGCTCCTTTTGCCTTAGAACATGAAGCGCCGCATGCTGATGTTGAGCAGGATCCCCACCCCCACCATCGAGGTGACCATGGAGGTACCGCCGTAGGAAAAGAATGGGAGGGGAACCCCCACCACCGGCAACAGGCCGATCACCATCCCCATGTTGATGACGATGTGCCAGAAGAGCATGGCAGAGACACCGACGGCGAGAAGGGCCCCGAAGCGGTCGTTGCACCTCTTGGCGATCCCGAGCCCCCAGAGGGTAAGGAACAGGTACAGGGTCAGCATGAGCAGGCAGCCGGCAAAGCCCCACTCCTCGGCAAAGACGGAGAAGGCGAAGTCGGTATGCTGTTCGGGGAGGAAACGGAGCTGCGACTGGGTCCCCTGCATGAACCCCTTCCCGAAGGTGGCGCCCGAGCCGACCGCGATCTTGCTCTGGATGATGTGGTAGCCGCTCCCCAAGGGGTCCAGGTCCGGATTCAGGAAGTTGTAAACCCTCTTCTTCTGGTAGTCGTGCAGCCCGAATTGCCACGCGAAATAGACGATGGGAACGGCGGCGGCGAAAAGGCTCGCCAGCGCGGACCAGCGCACCCCGACATAGAGGAGCATGGTCCCGCCGATCAGCGTCACCAGCCCGGCGGTGCCGAGGTCGGGCTGCTTCATGATCAGGAGCGCGGGGATGCCCAGGATCAGCAACGGGTAGGCGAGATCCTTGAGAGAGAGCCCCTTGAAGATCGGGTAGCGGCTGAAGAAACGGGCAAAGGTCATGATGATGACGATCTTCATCGGCTCGGAAGGCTGCATGTTGAAGAAACCGAGATCGATCCAGCGCGTGGCCCCCATGGTGGTCTTGCCTACCAGCAGCACCATGACCAGCAGGAGGAGCACCCCGCCGTATAGCCAGTAGGCGAAGTCCTCCAGCATGTGGTAATCGAGGCTGCAGACCGTTATGCAGAGGGTGAGCCCGGCGAAGATCCAGTAGAGCTGCTTCAGGTAATAGGGGGTGCCGATGTCCCTGTAGGAAGACGAGGCGCTGAATATGTTGATGACGCCAAAGGCGGTGATGAGCAGCACCACGCCCAGTAGCGTCCAGTCGAAGTTGGTGAATAGCCGTCTGTCGAACATGAAATCCCCGATATCCGTGCACCTTCAAGGTGCATCGTTTTACGCGTGTTGAGCGTGCTGAGCGCGTTGGCGCCGTTTCTTTCCTTACTGCGTGCCCGGGGTCCCTGCGGCTCCCGGCGCGCCGGTATCGGGCTCGGCCACGGCCTCGGCCCCCTCTTCCGGCGGCACCGGCTTCGGGACGGGCTTCTTGATGACCCCCTTCCCCTCGAAGTAGGTACGCAGGATCCTGCCCGATATCGGCGCCGCAGCGCTCCCGCCGTGCTCGCCGTGCTCCACCACGACCGCCACGGCGATCTCCGGCTTCTCGAAGGGGGCGAAGGCGACGAAGAGGGCGTGATCCCTGAAACGGTAGGGAACCCCCCCCTTGCTGTCGCGCAGCTTGACCACCTGGGAGGAGCCGGTCTTTCCCGCCACCTTCACCTCCCAAAGACGCGACATGCCGCCGGTGCCGCGCGGCTCGTTCACGACGGCGAAAAGCCCCTGCTTCACCAGCCGGTACGTTTCGGGCTTGAGCCCCGTCTTGCCTGTCACCTGCGGCGAGAATTCCTGCAACACCTTTCCGTCGGAGTCCACCACCCGCTTCACCAGGTGCGGCTTGTAGATGGCACCCTCGTTGGCGACGGTGGCTATCATGGAGGCGAGCTGTACCGGGGTGGTCAGCACGTACCCCTGCCCTATCCCCACCGGCAGGGTCTCGCCTGCGTACCATTTCTTGCCGAAGCGCTTCAGCTTCCACGCGGCGGTGGGGATGATGCCGGCCTTCTCGTTCTCAAGCCCTATCCCCATAGGAGCCCCGAGGCCGAAGCGTTTGGCGTAGGCCGCGATCCGGTCCACCCCCAGGCGTTCGGCGAGCTTGTAGTAGTAGACGTCGCAGGACTCCCTAAGCGACTTCTTCAGGTCGACGGTGCCGTGCCCCTTCCTCTCCCAGCACCGGAAGGTGGAGTTGCCGAACTTGTGGGAGCCGGTGCAGTAAACGGAGGTGTGCTCGTCGATCAGCCCCTCTTCGAGGCCTGCTATCGCGGTTATGATCTTGAAGGTGGAGCCCGGGGGGTACAACCCCTTGAGCGCCTTGTTCTCCAGCGGGTGCCTCTCGTCCTCCAGGTACTGCTTCCAGATGTCGGGGGGCATGCGGCCGGTGAACAGGGCCGGATCGAAATCGGGACTGCTGACGAAGGCGAGGATCTCGCCGGTGTTCACGTCCATCGCTACCGCGGCTCCCGCCTGATCGCCCAGTGCCTGCTCCGCCGCCTTCTGGATGTCGAGGTCCACGGTGAGCACCACGGTGTTGCCGACGCTCGAGCCGGTCTCCGCGACGGTGCGCAGGAAACGGCCTCGGGCGTCCACCTCGATCTGGCGCCCGCCGTCGGTGCCGTGCAGGTACGACTCCCAGGCCCTCTCGATGCCGCTCTTGCCGATGTAGTCTCCGGCGTTGTACTCCTTGTAGCGCTCGGAGGAGAGTTCCTCCTCATTCAACTCCCCCAGGTACCCTAGCAGGTGCGAGGCGAGCACCCCGTTGGTGTAGGCCCGGATCGGCTTCATTTCGATGTTCACCCCGGAGAGGGCCAGCCGGTTTTCCTCCAGGAACTCCATCTGGTCTCGGGTGATGCCGGAGGCGACCACCAGCGGGTAGTACTTGGCCCTCCCCTGCCCCTTGTTCCACTTGGTCTCGATCTCCTTGCGGTCCAGGTTCAGGTAGCGGGCCAGGTTGTCGATCAGCTGCTCCTTGTTCTTCACGTCCTGGGGGATGACCGCGACGGAGAAGGAGGGTGTATTGGAGACCAGCACCTTGCCGTTTCGATCCAGTATCGCCCCGCGCGGCGCGGCGACCGGGACGAAGCGCAGCCGGTTGTTCTCGGACTGGTTGATGAGATCATCTGCGTCGACCACCTGCAGGTACCAAAGCCTCGAAAGGAGCAGGAAGAAAAAGACGAACGCGCCAAAGGAGAGCCCTATGATGCGGCGCCCCCCTCCGTCGTCGTCCGGCAGTATGTTTTGCAGCGGTTTCATCGCGCCTCCTCCACCGGGAGCCTCACGCCGAAAAACAGCGAGGCGATCAGCCCGTTTATCAGGGCCTGAGGTATCAGCGCCGGCAACAGCGAGGCGTAAACCCCGTTCGACACGGAGAAAATGGCCAGCATCAGCAGGTTCAGGAACGCGCTGGACACGGTCGCCAGCAAAACCACCAGCACGAACAGCGCCCGGTTGTTTGTGTAGAGCCGGTCGGCCAGCTCGGCCAGGAGCGTGTAGATGCAGAGGTACGAGAAGGCGTGCAGCCCGAGGTAGATCCCGCTGAAGGTGTCCTGGAGAAGCCCGAGAGCGAAGGCGGCGACTCCGGCCAGGCGGTGCGGCAGCTTAAGCCCCAGGTAGACCACAAGGATGATAAGCAGGTTGGGCTGGAATGGGTCCAGGAGATACCTGGGGAGAAGCGTCATCTGGAGCAGACATGCCGCCAGGACCACGCCGGCTATTTTGAGATAAGCTATCAAGGCTGTAACCTGCTTTGGAAAACCCTATTCACCGCTCTGCCTGACCAGCACGAGCATCTCTTCCAGCTTTCCGATGTTCACCGAGGGACGCACCTCGATGGTCTGGAACACACCGTACTCGCCCTTTTTTACCATGGTGACCTCCCCGATGGGAAGCCCCTTGGGGAACACACCGCCGATGCCGGAGCTGATCACCGCGTCGCCTACCTTCACGTCCTCGTCCTTCACGGTGAACTCGAGAGAACAGCGTCCCCCACCGGCGCCGCGCACCACCCCGCGTGCCCGGGAGCGCTGCACCACCGCGGCTATGGCGCTGGCATGGTCGGTAAGAAGCAGCACCCGGGAGCTTTGCGGAGCAACCTTGACCAGCCGCCCGACCACGCCACCTGCCGCCACCACAGGCATCCCCTCCAGCAGGCCGTCGGCACTGCCGCGGTCCACCACCAGCGTCTTGAACCAGGCGGAGCTGTCCTCGCCGATGACGGAAACGGCGATAGAGGGTACGGCGACCGCCCCCTTCAGGTCGAGAAGGGCCTTGAGCCTTGCGTTTTCGACGGCGGCCTCGTTCTTGGCAACCATCCGTTCGTTCAAGAGCTTGACGCTCTTTCTGAGCTCGATGTTCTCCTGCCGGACCTCAAGCAGATCGATGTAGTTGCTCCAGATGTCCCCCGCTGTGCCGGTTATGGTCGCAACGGAGCCGGCCACCGGCGCGGTGACGTTCATCACGGCGCGCTCCAGCGGGTTGGCGTGTTCCTTGTTCCGCAGGTTAAGGGCGTAGGTCAGGAAAGCCACCAGCAGGAAGACGGCGGTCATGAGGAACCGCTTATAGCGGAGTAAAAGATTTCTCATCGGCCTCAAAAATGGTATAGGGGGCGCTCCGGCCCCCTATCAAGGTAGTAATCAAAACGCATCTGCCGGCGCGGCAATCAACATGCATCTGGGGCTGCTACAGCACGAGCTAATCCAGCTGGAACAGCGAGCCGGCCTCTTCCTCGTGCCGTATCTCGTCCACCGGCTCACGCTTGCCCTGACCGGCGTAGAGCCGGTTGGGCGCGTTGAAGACGATGCCGTTCTCCATGCCGACGTTACGGTAGGCGTGCACGACGCCAGGCGGCACAACAAGCGCGACGGGTGCATCGATGCCGGCATAGATGACCTGCTTGGTAGCGTAGCTCGGGGAATCGGGGCGCGCATCCCAGAGGTACACCTTGAAGTTGGAGGGGCCCATGAAGCAGAAGTAATCCGTCTGCTCCTTGTGTTCGTGGGGCCCGCGGGCGACGCCTGGCTGCGTCATGGAGATGTAGGCCATGGCCGGCAGGATCTCGGCGTCGAGCTCGTCGCTGCGATAGAGCTCGGCGAGCCAGCCCCGCTCGTCCAGAAACTTGTTCAACGGCCTGACGATCACGTCGTGGATGCGTCCCTTGCTGAAGCTCTTCACCTGACTCATCTTGCTGCACCTCCACCGCAAAGCGCCGTTTCGTTATAAACCCGCAACAGGTAGTCGCGGTAGGAAGATTTCGGCGTCTCGTCGATGACCTTGGCCATCGCCTTGCAGTCGAGGTATCCCATCCGGAGCGCGATCTCCTCCAGGCATGCTATCTTCAGCCCCTGCCTCGCCTCGAGAGTCCCTATGAAGTGGGAGGCCTCGAGGAGGCTTTGATGGGTGCCGGTATCGAGCCAGGCGATGCCGCGACCGAGCCTTTGCACGGTGAGTTCGCCGCGCCTCAGGTACTCCAGGTTCACGTCCGTGATCTCCAACTCCCCGCGCGCCGAGGGGGCCATGGACCTCGCGATCCCGACCACCTCACCGTCGTAGAGATAGAGTCCCGGGACCGCGTAACTGGATTTGGGGACCGTCGGCTTTTCCTCGATGCTCAGCACCCTTCCGTGCGGGTCGAACTCCACCACGCCGTAGCGCTCCGGATCCTGGACGTAATAGCCGAAGATCTTCGCGCCGCCGTCGAAGCCGGAGATCAGGCGGTCGAGTTCCATCTTGCCGTAGAAGATGTTGTCGCCAAGGATCAGGCAGACCGGGTCGCCGGCGATGAACTCCTCTCCTATCAGGAAGGCCTGTGCGATACCGTTTGGCTCGGGCTGGACGGCGTAGCTGAGGCGGATCCCCCAGCGCGACCCGTCGCCAAGCAGGGCCTGGAAACGCGGGGTGTCCAGCGGGGTGGAGATGATCAGTATATCCGCCACGCCCGCCATCATGAGCGTCGCCAGCGGGTAGTAGATCATCGGCTTGTCGTAGACCGGTTGCAGCTGTTTGCTGGCAACCATGGTGAGGGGGTAGAGCCTGCTTCCTGCACCGCCTGCAAGCAGGATTCCCTTCTTGATACCTTGCGACATACAATCCCTTTCTGCAGCCAAAATACACATTAATAAAAGATACTTTCTATCACACAGGCGCGTCCCGCGTCAAATACTTAAAGAAACAGAAAGAAACAGAAAGAAACAGGTTGAGGTTAAGGTTGAGGTTGAGGTTTAGAAGAATCTGTCTGTCCTTAACCTTAACCTTAGCTTCAGCCTGCCTCTACAAAAGTCTGTCCTTGAGCGCCTGGTCCAGGAAGCTCTCCTCGATCGCGTCCCGCACCCATGGCTCCTTGCAGCGGGAGAGGACTATGGCGGCCCCCTCGGCTACCGCCGGTATATCGCTCCAAAGCGCGTTTCTGATCCCCCTGAGCCGGCGCGGATCGACGTTCTTCGCGCCGTTTAGTGCGCGGCACGACTCGCAAAGAAGCGCAAGGTTCTCCGGCGCGGGCTCCTGTTCCGGCTGATACTCCCAGACAGCCAGGCTCTCGCTCCCCTCGCACCATTCGCAGCGAAACCCCGCCCTTTTGCTGATGGTCTTGCCGAGGAGCTGTACTGCACTCCGGTGCTCCTGGTGATTTTTCAAACCCTTGGCCATATCCCCCCCACCGACAACCCCGCGCCGGGCTTCCCCCGGGTCGATCCAGCAGCTGAGTGTAGCAGAATGGCCAACCAGATCAATACTTTTCTCCGGCAGGTGGGGTCCGCCACCCCCATTTTTGACTGGACAGCAGACGGCGCTACCGGTTAATGTTTGCGCTCGCCCCGCCAATCGGGCGGGACGGGAATCCACTCGCCGGGACCGGCCTCCCCTGCTGAACGCCGGCCCGACCGCAAAAGGAAGCCGATGAAACTGCCGCAACCGCTCTACCAGGGGACGCTGATACGCCGTTACCAGCGCTTTCTCGCCGACGTGGAACTGGACGATGGGACCTTGGTCACCGCCCACACACCCAACACCGGGAGCATGATGGGATGCGCGCTCCCGGGCAACCGTGTGCTCATATCCAGGAGCTGCAACGCGGGAAGGAAGTACCCCCACAGTTGGGAGCTCGTGCACGCCGACGGCGTCTGGGTCGGGATAAACACGCAGCTGCCGAACCTCCTGGCCCGCGAGGCGATCGAGAACGGCACCATCGTCGAGCTCGGGGGGTACCGGCAGATCAGGAGCGAAGTCCCCTACGGCAGCGGCAGCCGGATCGACCTGCTTCTGTGCGGCGACCACGGGCTTTGCTATGTCGAGACCAAGAACGTCACGCTGGTGCGCCAGGGGCGCGCGCTCTTCCCGGACGCGGTGAGTGCCCGGGGGCAGAAGCACTTGAGAGAGCTCATGGAGATGGTGCGCCAGGGGCACCGCGCCGTTAACCTCTTCGTGGTGCAAAGGGAGGACGGGGAATCGCTGTCACCGGCCGACGCCATAGATCCCGCGTACGGCGCGCTGCTGAGGGAGGCGGCCCGAAACGGGGTGGAACTCCTGGCCTACCGCGCGTCGGTCACCCGCAGCGAGGTCCGCCTGGAACGCTCGCTGCCGGTCCTTTTGTGAGCGTTTGACAACCTCGGGAACGACGCTAAAGTTATACGCGTTGTGCCGGGGGTCCAATGAGAATACCAAGATGTACCATCTACGCCAAGGAGAGCGGCGTCGAGATCTCTGCCTGCCAGAAGAAGCAGCAGGGAAAGCCCGAGGAGGGACGTGTGGCCCTGCGGTTCTTCCGTCTTGCCGCCGGTGCCCATCAGATCCGCTTCGTCGTCGAGCCGTGGGAGGCGTTCGACATCTCCAGGAAAATCAACGCGGTGCAGCAGGATGGCGGCAAGGAGACCCTCACCCACCGCTTCGACTCCGGGGAGGGGGGCGAAACCGTAACCAAGCTGAGCGTCGAGTGCTACGAGAGAAACGGCAAAAAGGGGTACGCCTTCTCGATTCAGCGCGGCGAGGAGAGCATCAACGTCGCCGCTTCGCTGGGGGAGTTCCTGTTCGCCGCGGAGTTTCTGAAACACCTTTCGGTGGCGCAGTCCTGGGTGGACCAGGGTGCGCAAAGAGAGGGGCTCCCTCAGGGGCGCCCTGACCGGTAAATCCGGCGAATCCGGCCGCAGCGGATGCGGCGCACAGGCGGGAACAACAGCGGGCCAACGTGACAAAGAAACCGAGCAAGACCCTATACATGAGCATCGAGAGCAGGCTTGGGGACGTCGCCCTGGTGGGGCATGCCGTGCGCGGCATCTGCGCGGGGTCGCCGCTTAAGGAAGACGCCTACGGCGAGATGGAGGTCTGCGTCGTCGAGGCTCTCAACAACGCCATCACCCATGCCTACCGGCGCCAGGAAGGGTTCCGGGTCGAGACCGCCGTCACCCTGCACCATGACCGGATCTCCTTCGACATCTCGGACGAGGGGGTCTGCATAGAAGATTACGCACCGCGCAGCCTGGAGTTCGATCCCGAGGTGATCGGCTCCATCCCCGAAAACGGCATGGGGCTTTTCATCATCGAGACCATCATGGACGAGGTGAGCTACAGCTCCAGGGACGGCAGGAACACGCTCTCGTTCTGCAGGTATTTCACCCAGCCCCAAGCCTGAAAAGACCCCCTACCCCAACAGGTAGTCGAAATCCTCCCGGCTGATCGCATTCCCCCCCTCGTGCTCGGCATCCTCCAGAAGCGCCCGGTAAAGCTTGAGCTTTCTCTTCTTCAGTTCCATCATCTTCTCCTCGATCGAGTGGCGCATGAGCAGCCTCGTGATGGTCACCTGCCTCTGCTGGCCGATCCGGTGCGCGCGGTCCGACGCCTGGCTTTCCACGGCCGGGTTCCACCAGGGGTCCAGGTGGAAGACATAGGAGGCGCGGGTCAGGTTCAGCCCGCGTCCGCCGGCCTTCAGGCTCAAGAGGAACACACCCGGCTCGGTCGACTCCTGGAAGCTCTGCACCATCTCCTTCCTGCGCGCCACAGGCGTGGAACCGTCCAGCCTGGAAAACGGGATGCCGTGCTGGGAAAGCCCCTGCTGCACGATGTCGAGAAACGAGGTGAACTGGGAGAAGACCAGGACGCTGTGCCCCTCCGCGAAAAGCTCGTGCAGCTGGTCGACCAGGAATTCGATCTTGGGGGAGCGGTCGGAAGCCTCCGGCAGCACCAGCCTGGAGCAGAGGCAGATCTGGCGCAGCTTCAGGATGGCGGTCAGGGCGATGATGCGCGCCTGTCCGGAGGCCCTGGAGCTGTACGCCTGCGCCACCGTCTCTTTCACCTGGGCGACGGTGCGCGCGTAAAGCGCCTTTTGCCTCGGGCTCATCTCCAGGTAGATGTCCGTTTCCACCTTGGGGGGGAGTTCGGCGGCGATCATGTCCTTGGACCTTCTCAATATGAAGGGGTGGGTCCGCCTGATCAGCGTCTCGATGAAATCCGCCCCCTCGCGCCCCATCTGCTTCCTGAACTGGTCGTAGGGGCCCAAAAGCCCCGGGAGCGCCAGGTCCATCACCGAGAAATACTCACCGAGATGGTTCTCCACCGGGGTGCCGGTCAGGGCGAGCTTGAACCTCCCCTTGAGCCTTCTCACCGCGCCGGTGGTCTCGGCGTGGATGTTCTTCACCGACTGCGCCTCGTCGAACACGATCACATGGAAGGGGATCTCCTTCAGCGCCTCTATGTCGCGCTGGATCACGCCGTAACTGGTAAGGACCAGCTCCACCCCGGAGAAATCGGCCCGGCGCCCCTGGCCGCGGTAGACCCCGACCTTCAGGGACGGGTAGAAGCGCGCCAGCTCGCTCTCCCAGTTGAAGATGAGCGTCGGGGGAACCACGACGAGATGAGGCCTGTCTCCCTGAACCTCCGAGGGTACATCCCCTTCCTTGAGCCCTGCCAGCAGCGCGATTGCCTGGATGGTCTTTCCCAGCCCCATGTCGTCTGCCAGGCAGGCCCCGAAGCGGTGCTCGTAGAGAAAGGCAAGCCAGCTGTACCCCTCCAGCTGGTAATTGCGCAGCGTCGCCTGGAGCTTCGCCGGGGGGGAGCGCCTGGGTATGCTCTCGAAACGCGTCAGGCTGTCGAAGATCCGCTCGTCCTCGGGCGAGAGGAGCACCCTCACCCCGTTTCGCCTCAGCGTGATCCAGTCCAGGATCTGCAGGCGCGGCACCCGCACCACCTCCCGTTTGGTGGCGGGCTCCAGGAGGGCAAGGGTGGAGCTGCTGAACTGGTCCAAAAGCACGATGCCGCCCCCCCTGCTGAACAGGCCTCCCCCCTGCAAGGCCTGCTCCAGCTCGACCTCGTCCACCAGCTCGCCGTCGCAGCGGATCTCGGGGCGGAGCTCGAACCAGTCGATGCTGGAACGGGTGGCATCCAGGGTGAAGGACCAGGAGACCGTTTGCAGCTCCTCGCCCCCTATGGCGAGCGAGAACCCCTCCGCGGAGAGGGCGCTGCTGAACGAGGAAAGGCTTTTCATGAGCGGCTTGCGCTCCAGCGTCATCTCGCCCACCCCCTCCGCCTGCCAGAAGATGTCGCAGCCGAAAAAGTCGCAGGCAAGCTCCAAAAGCCTCCCTTGGCGCGCGCCCTCCACGGCCACGGCAAGCCAGGTCCCCTCCCCCGAGAGCTGAAGCACCGTCGACGGCTCCAGTGCAGCCTGGCAAAAGCCTGCGACTATGCCGCGCGCCTCGGACCTGACCCCGCGCTTGAAGAAGTCGGGGGTGTCCAGGGCCTGGCGCACGATCCGGTCCCTCTCTTCCCTCCCCCTGGCGGAGAGGGCGGCGAAACAGGTCTTGATGAGGGCGGCAACCCTCTTCTTCGCCCTGAGCGGCTGAGGGAGCTGGGCGCGTCCGGATGGGGTGAAGAACGCGAAGGCGGCCGGCGAAAGCCCGAAGAGCACGTCCTCGGCCACCCCTTGCGCGGTGAGATGCACCGTCTCCGCGAGCTCACGGATGTCGAGGCGGTAGCGCGGCTCAACGGGGACCGGTTGCACCCCGTTGCCAGCTACCGACAAGGCGGTCCGCGCAAGGTTCCGGGAGGAGTCGCCGGTGTCCAGGTTGAACAGCAAACGGTTGAAGATGCCGGAGGCAAAGCGGAATCCGGCTCCGTCCGCCTCGAAGCGGGCATCGGGCTCCTCTCTCACGCGGGCCCTCAACCTGTCGAACAAGGCCACGCCGGTATCGTCCACCTTCCGGACCACCGACCGCCTGAGGTCGAAGTGGTATCCCTGGTGGACAAAGACCTCGTCGTCCAGCAGGGAGCCGTCCTCCAGGGTCATCCTGACAGTGAGGGTCCCCTGGCACAGGTCGAGTCCCAGCAAGACGGCGCGCTCGACGGCATGGTCGAAGTGGAGAGGGATGCTCCCCTGCGGCGAGGCGTAGAGTAGCGGGAACCTGCCGCGAAACCTGGTGTGGAATTCCTCGATGCACCTGCCGCGCAGCGCCGAGGATTGCATCAGCCTCAGGAAATCCCGGATGGACGGGGGGAGCGCGGCATCGAACAGGGCGACGGGGACCTGGTCCTGCATCAGGCGAAGACGAGGTGAGCCAAGCTCCCGGTCCAGGACCAGGGCGTAGCGCGCCTCGCTTGGAAGCGGAGCATCCAGCTCCATGGCGCGCGCGGCCGCGGCGCCGCCAAGCAACTGGCCGCGGATGGTATCGAGATAGTTCTGCGGGAGCTGCAGCATCGGGAATGAGGCGGGGGCAAGTGCCTTCTTGACGGTGGCCAGGGAGGCGACCAGGTGGGCGCAGCGGCCGCGGGGGCTCCAGTTGCCGCAGTCGCACGAGCTGGAGAATTCACCCTGGGCAAAGGTGAGGGATACCCGGTGCGCGCCGCCGTCGGTGACCTCGAGGCTCAGGGCGGACCCGTCCTCGCTCCACTTGACTCCGGAGACCGGGGTTCTCTTGCAAAGCTCGAAGCCGTTGAAGAGATGCACCTTGTCCGCGAGTGCGTATATGCCTGCCGCAGGCATCTGGATCAGATGCCTGAGGAGGGCGTTGCCCATAATATCCATCGATTGTGCTCTCCCACCAGGGGCTGCGAGTAACGAGCCGTTTAAGTTACCAGAAACAGGTTCTCAATACAACAGCACCATTATCATTGGAATAAACAGTTCGCAAGGGAGCTCGGGCAGGGGGATCGAGGGCGGGATAAGGCATAAAAAAAGGGGACGGCGCGAACCGTCCCCAAAAAAAGGAGACCCTGGAGGCTGTTTCGTTCCCGGGTTTGGGATACCTATCGGTTGGGGCTCGAGGGACTTTAATGATTTTTTGCACCTGATGAATTTTTTATGGCCTAAGCGCCGGTATCGACGCCGCCCAGGGCGAAACGGTCGATGATCCAGCGGGCGATGCTGCGGGAGGCAGGCAGCGATTCCGGAAGGTTTTCCCTGGAGAACCAGCGGGCATCCTCAAGCTCGTCCCCGTCGACGTCTATCACGCCGCCCTGGTACTTCGCAACGAAACCCGCCATCAGCTGGCTCGGGAAAGGCCAGTTCTGGCTCCCGACATAGCGGATGTCGCTCACCTTGATGCCGGTTTCCTCAAACACCTCACGCACCACGCACTCCTCCAGGGACTCGCCGAAGTCGACGAAACCCGCCACCAGGCTGTAGCGCCCCGCAACCCACTCGGGTTTGCGCGCCAGCAGGAATTCCTCCCCGCGTTTTATCAGGACGATGATGCAGGGGTGGATGTGGGGGTAATGTTCATGGCCGCAGCCGGCACAGCGCTTGCCCCAGCTGGGGAATATCCGCTCCATCGCGGCGTTGCCGCAACAGGAACAGTGACTGCTCACCTTCTCCCAATAACGTATCTGGCGCGCGACCCCGTAGAGGGTCGCCATTTCATCGGGCAGCTCGGTCCAGTGCACGGCCTGCAGCTGCGGCGGCAAGGCGCGGGATTTCGGGACGCCGTAAAGCCGCACCGGCTGGCCGTCCCACTGTCCGAAGAGAAGCGGAGCAGCGTCCCCCTCCGGTTCCAGAGGGAGCTCTCCCCGGCACAGCTCTCCGTCCCGCAAAACGAGCTTCTCGCCCTGAAGCAGGACCAGGTACCCCTGGGGCGCGTCGGCGCCTCCATCGGGTTTCAACTGGGTGAACCGGGACCTGATGATCTCGTTGTTGAAGGGGAGGTCGATAGTTTCGGGGTATGACATGTAGCAACTCCTGGCGCTTGAAGATCGTTTCGGGATGACAGGCATAATACAGGATCGGCTGCCGGAAGCAACGGTTTCGAGGGGACAAATTAGCGAAGCGGCGGGACCCTTTTAACTTGCATTGGATTCACGCCGTATGCTAATTTTTTCCGGTTGTAGGTTGATCGGCAACCACGGCATTTTCTTATCACTTTGGTGCGCGGGACGGCATGGCGCAGGAGACCGGATTGAACAACAGCAAAAGATTGCCCGCAGAGTGGGAGCCGCAGGACGGCGTGCTCCTGGCATGGCCGCATGACGAGAGCGACTGGCACCCCTACCTGGACGCCGTGGAGCCGGTCTTCGCGGAGATCACGGCGCAGATAAGCCGCTTCGAGAGCGTCATAGTCGCAGCACCCGATCCCGAGACGGTCCGTGAGAAGCTGCTTAAGGCCGGAGCCGACCCGGAGCGGGTCCGCGTCTGCCAGGTGGAAACCAACGACACCTGGGCCAGGGACTTCGGCCCCGTCACGGTGCAGGAAGAGGGAGCGGCGAAGCTGTTGAACTTCGGCTTCAACGGCTGGGGGCTCAAGTTCCCCTCCGACCTGGACAACCGGATCAACAAGAAACTGCAGGCTTTGGGCGTCTGGGGCGCGGCGCTGGAGACGGTGGGGCTGGTACTGGAGGGTGGCAGCATCGAGAGCGACGGACGGGGCACCATCCTGACCACCGAGGAATGCCTCATGAACGACAACAGGAACCCGCACCTCACTCGGGAGGAGTTGGAGCAGGAGCTGCACGGGCTTTTCGGCAGCGACCGTTTCCTGTGGCTCTCCAACGGGTACCTGGCCGGCGACGATACCGACTCCCACGTCGACACCCTGGCGCGGCTTTGCCCCGACGACACCATAGCCTACGTGCGCTGCGACGATCCCGACGACGAGCACTTCCCTGCGCTCAAGGCGATGGAGGCCGAGATACTCGCCTTCCGCACCCGTGACGGCCGTCCCTACCGCGCCATCCCCCTCCCCTGGCCGGCAGCCAGGTTCGACGGGGAAGGAGACCGGCTACCGGCCACCTATGCAAACTTCCTGGTGATAAACGGGGCGGTGCTGGTGCCGATCTATGAGGACAAAAACGATGCGGCCGCGCTCGAGGCGATCGGGGAGGCGTTTCCCGAGCGTGAGATCGTCGGGATCAACTGCCTGCCGCTCATCCTGCAGCACGGCTCGCTGCACTGTGTAACCATGCAGCTCCCCAAGGGAACGCTGAAATCCTGAAGCAGGTTTAACAGCCGCAGTGGCAATTGGAGTGAACCATGCAGAAATTGAAAGTCGCCCTGGTCCAACAGGCGCTCCGCCCCGACCGCAAGCAGATGATAGCAGCCACCATCGCCTCGATCCGCACCGCCGCGGCGAAGGGGGCGCAACTGGTGGTCCTGCAGGAACTCCATACCGGCAGCTACTTCTGCCAGACCGAGGACACCGCCTGCTTCGACCTCGCCGAATCGATACCCGGACCCTCGACGGATGAGTTCGGGGCGCTGGCCCGCGAGCTCGGCGTCGTCATTGTCACCTCCCTTTTCGAGAGGCGCGCGCCGGGGCTGTACCACAACACCGCGGTGGTGCTGGAAAAGGACGGGAGCATTGCCGGGAAGTACCGCAAGATGCACATCCCCGACGACCCCGCCTTCTACGAGAAGTTCTACTTCACCCCGGGCGACCTCGGCTTCGAGCCGATCCCGACCTCCGTCGGCAAGCTCGGCGTCCTGGTCTGCTGGGATCAGTGGTACCCCGAGGCGGCCAGGCTGATGGCGCTCTCCGGCGCCGACCTCCTCATCTACCCGACCGCCATAGGGTGGGATCCGAGGGACGAGCAGGACGAGCAGCAAAGGCAGCTGGATGCCTGGATCACCGTGCAGCGCTCCCACGCCGTGGCAAACGGCATACCCGTTTTGAGCGTGAACCGGGTAGGGTTCGAGGCGGACCCAAGCGGTGCCGGGGCCGGCATCAAGTTCTGGGGCTCCACCTTCGCAGCAGGCCCCCAGGGAGAGCTGTTGGCGAGAGGGGGAGAGGACGAGGAGCTGCTGGTGGTAGACGTGGATCTGCGTCGCAGCGAAGACGTCCGTCGCATCTGGCCCTTCCTGCGCGACCGGCGCATCGACGCCTACGGCGAGCTGGTCAGGCGCTACAGGGATTGAGGGCCGACAGCATGTCCAGGCCGCTCAGGTAACAAGACGCCCCCTCCCTGGAAAGGGAGGGAAGGCACATAGGGGGGCCTCCCCCCCTGTTTTCGTCTTTCTCCGCGTCATCCGCCCCCTTCGCGGTAAACAAGCTTTCAGGAGCACCCGTGACTTCTCCCAACCTACCCCAAAGGCTCCTCGATACCTTCTCCTCCTGCAGTGCCGAGGAAAGAGCGCTGATCCAGCTCCTTTCCGTCATCTACGCCCCGGTCTCGAAAAACGTCCTCCTCAACATGGTGAGGCGCAACCACCGCGCCCCGGGAGAGCGCCCCTATACCGGGCTCCTGCTCGCGGAGTCACTGGAAAAGCTCGCCCGGCAAAAACTGGTCCTGCTCACCAAGGAGGGTATCCGCTGCAACACGCAGATCATGCACGCGGCAACCCTCGGCGCCATCGAGGAAGGGGCCTTCAGGCACATGACCGCCGCCGTGCAGTCCGAGATCCCGATGGAGACCGACTGGGGGAGCAGCTACTACCGCACCCAACTGCACGCCCTGCGCGACGTGCGCATCGCCTTCTACGCCGGCAACGAAAAGCTCGCCTTCGAGACGGAGGCGCGCTTCAGGCGGCAGTTCCCCTACGACCTGCTGCGCTGCCATCCCTTCGTTTCCGTCTGCAACAACCCCTTCGACGACGACTGGTTCCGCTTACTGCCGCAAAGCCTGCAGGCGGCCGCCCTGAAGGAGATCCTCCTCCACTGCGGCGCCCACCTCTCCCCTGCCGAAGGACCCTTCCGGGTCCTTTGCGACCTGGCCGCGAAACGCGCCCTGACGCAAGAGCTCCACGACATGTTCTGCATCGAACTGCTGCTGCGCGGCAAGATCGCCGAGGCTGAGCAGGCTGCAAGCGAGAAGACAAGCTCGACCGAGGCGGCGGTTGCCGGCTGGATCATGCTGCTGCGCGGTTCCAGCCGGGACGCCGTCGGGCAATTCGAGACGGCCCTGGGCATGCTGAAGAAGGAAACCGGCAAGCGCAGGACCTTCTTCGACAACGCAGCCGGCCCGTTCTTCATCCTGGCCCTGATAAGCTCCGGCGAGGAGAAGCTGATCGCCCTGGCAGTCGACCACTGCGCCTTCATCACCGCGAAAAAGGAGTGGCCCCACCGGGAGCTGTACCTGATACTGAAGCACGTGGCGGCGGAAAGAAGCGGAGAGCGCGACATGAAGCAGGTCCTGGAGGCGCTCTCCCAGGGACCCGGGTTCGTGAACTCGCCGCTGTACGCCCTTTTCAGCGTCCTTTCCCTTATCTGGTGCGGCTCGGACAAGGCGGCGCAAAAGGCGCAGAAGCTGCCGCCGCTGGCTCGGATGGCGCGCGAATCGGGGTACCCCTGGCTTGCCGACGAACTCGACCAGACCGCCCTTGCCTGCGGAGCTAGTGCCGCGTCCCCCCTCCCCCTCAGGAAGCGCTACGCCTCACAGGGGCTGGTCCCTCTGGTCGACGCGGTGAAGAAGGTCGAGTTCTGGGAAACGGCGCTGAAGGCGCTGATCCGGCTGAACGGCGGCGAGGAGCAGGCGCCGCAAAAGCCGGCGTCGCACTCCCGCCTCATCTGGCACTTCGAGGAACTGCGCGGCTACTTCGAGATCCACCCGCGGGAGCAGAAGCAGACCCCCGCCGGCAAATGGAGCGCGGGGAGGAACGTCTCCCTGAAAAGGCTCGCCGAGGAAGCAGCCCTGATGGAGTTCCTGAGCGAGCAGGACAGGACCATCTGCAACTGCATCAAGCTGGAGCGCGGCCACGGCTACTACGGCCGGGACAGCTACCGGTTGAACCAGGATCAGGCCGTACCGCTCATGATCGGGCATCCGCACGTCTACCTCGACCCGGCCGGCTCGGTGCGCCTGGAACTGTTGCGCGCGGAGCCGGAGATCCAGCTCATGACCGAGGGGGATTCCCTGCAGTTGCAGCTCTACCCCCCGTTCGAGCCCGAGCAGCAGATCTATCTGCAAAAGGAGAGCCCTACCCGCATCAAGGTCTTCGTGGCGAGGGAGGAGTACAAGAGGATCGCGGCGGTGATCGGCAACGGCCTCAAGATGCCGGCGCAGGCAAAAGAGCAGGCGCTGGCGGCCGTCAATTCGCTCTCCTCGATCCTCACTGTCCACTCGGACATCGGCGACGACTCCGCGAAGCCGGTCCCCGGCGACGCCACCCCCTGTTTCCACCTGCTCCCCTACCAGGCCGGCTTGAGGATCGAGCTGCTGGTGCGTCCCTTCTCCGACGCCGGCCCCTGCTTCCGCCCCGGCACGGGAGGCGAGACGGTAATGGCCGAGCTGGAGGGGAAAAAGACCCAGGCGAAACGGGACCTGAGGCTCGAAGTGCTTCGTGCCGCCGATGCCGTCGCCGGGCTGCCCGCCCTGAACCTGAACGAGGAGGGCGACGGAGAATGGCTGGTGCCCGATACCGAGGCCGCCCTGGAGCTTCTCCTGCAGCTCCAGTCGCTGGGGGAGGGCATCCGCGTCGCCTGGCCCGAGGGGGCAAGGTTCAAGATAAAGCAGCTCGCCACCCCGGGGCACTGCAAGCTCGCCATCCGGCAGTCGAAGGACTATTTCGAGCTGGACGGGGAAATCAGGCTGAACCAGGGGCTGGCGCTCGACCTGCAGCAACTGGTCGAGCTTGCCAAGGGGAGTGCCGGCCGTTTTGTCCGGCTGGGCGACGGTGAATTCCTCGCCCTCTCCGCCCAGCTGAGAAAGCATCTGGACGACCTCGCGGCGTGCAGCGAGCCTCACGGCAAGGCGTTCCGCTTCCACCACCTCGCCTCGCCCGTCTTCGAGGACTTTGCCGCCGACGCGGGGGTTTTCGAGAGCGACCGGCATTGGCTCAAGCAGATGCAGAGGCTGCGCGATGCGCAGACCTTCCGCCCCCAACTTCCGACCACGCTGCAGGCCGAGCTGCGCGGCTACCAGGTGGAAGGCTTCAACTGGCTGAACCGGCTGGCCCACTGGGGTGTCGGCGCCTGCCTTGCCGACGACATGGGCCTGGGAAAGACAGTGCAGGCCCTGGCCCAGATGCTGACGATGGCGGCAAACGGTCCCTCCCTGGTGGTGGCTCCCACCTCCGTATGCCTCAACTGGGAAAGCGAGGCCGTCAGGTTCGCCCCCACCCTGAACCCCGTCATCTTCGGCGGCGCCAACCGGGCGCAGATGCTCAGGGAGCTGAAGCCTTTCGACCTGGTCATATGCAGTTACGGCCTTTTGCAACAGGAAGGAGCACTGCTGGCGGCGGTGAATTGGCAGGCCATCGTGCTGGACGAGGCGCAGGCGATAAAGAACATGGCCACCAAGCGGAGCCAGGCTGCCATGGCGCTTGGCGGCGCTTTCAAGATGGTCGCCACCGGCACCCCCATCGAGAACCACCTGGGCGAGCTGTGGAACGTGTTCCGTTTCATCAACCCGGGGCTGCTCGGCTCGTTGAAGCAGTTCAACGTCAGGTTCGCCTCTCCCATCGAGAAGAGCCAGGACAAGCAGGCCCGCGCGCGGCTCAAAAAGCTGATCCACCCCTTCATCCTGCGCCGCACCAAGAACCAGGTGCTGGAAGAGCTCCCGCCGCGCACCGAGATCACCATCAAGGTCGAGATGGGGGAGGAGGAAGCGTCGCTTTACGAGGCCGTCAGGAAAAGCGCCCTGGACAACCTCGCCGGCAGCGGCAAGGTCGAAGGAAAGGGGCAGTTGCACCTGAAGATACTCGCCGAGATCATGCGGCTGCGCCGCGCCTGCTGCAACCCGCGCCTGGTGCTCCCTGACACCGCGGTGCCGAGCTCGAAGCTGGCGGCCTTCGCCGAGATCGTCGAAGAGCTGCGCGACAACCGTCACAAGGCGCTCGTGTTCAGCCAGTTCGTCGGGCACCTGGAGATCATCAGACGGTACGTCGAGCAGGCCGGCATCCCCTACCAGTACCTGGACGGAAGCACCCCGCCCCAGGAGCGCAAGAAGCGGGTGGACGCCTTCCAGGCAGGCGAAGGAGACCTCTTCCTGATCAGCCTGAAGGCGGGGGGGGTCGGCCTGAACCTCACCGCCGCCGACTATGTCATCCACATGGACCCCTGGTGGAACCCCGCCGTGGAGGACCAGGCTTCCGACCGCGCCCACCGCATCGGCCAGCAGCGCCCGGTCACCATCTACCGGCTGGTGAGCAAGGGGACCATCGAGGAGAAGATCGTCGGCCTGCACCGGCAAAAGCGCGGCCTTGCCGACAGCCTGCTGGAGGAGAGCGACCTGAGCGGCAAGGTGAGCGCCGAGGAACTGCTGGCTCTGCTGCGAAAGGAGCAGTGACCACCATCCCCGCTCCACCCGTCTCACCTGTAGCGCATCGCGTTTGGTCTGCTAAACTTTCCGGGTCCTTAACCCCCTGAAGCGGCACGAGCTGGTGCGCCAAGGCGCATTCCACCTCCAACGGCGCCTGAAAAGAGCGGCAGCATGCCAGGGGAAATCAACCGGAGGTTACATGTTCAAGAGGGTCTTTTTGTTTGTCGCCACCAACCTGGCGATAGTCCTGGTGCTTGGCCTGGTGCTGAACCTGCTGGGAGTCGACCGCATGCTGGACCAGCAGGGCGCGGGTCTCGACCTCAACAACCTCATCGTCTTTGCCGCAGTCTTTGGTTTCGGAGGGTCGTTCATCTCCCTGGCCATCTCGAAATGGACGGCCAAACGCCTCACCGGCGCCCGCGTCATCGCCTCCCCTGCCACCGAGATCGAGGCATGGCTGCTGCAGACGGTGAAACAACAGGCAGCCGATGCGGGGATCGGCATGCCGGAGGTGGCCGTTTACGAATCGCCCGACGTCAACGCCTTTGCCACCGGCATGCGCCGCAACAACGCCCTGGTGGCGGTGAGCACGGGCCTGCTGCGTTCGCTGAACCGCCCGGAGGCCGAGGCGGTGCTGGGGCACGAAATAAGCCATGTGGCAAACGGCGACATGGTGACCCTGGCGCTGATCCAGGGGGTGGTCAACACCTTTGTGATAGTGGCCTCGCGGGTAGTCGGCCACCTGGTGGACCGCGTCGTCTTCAAGACCGAGCGCGGCCATGGCCCGGCGTTCTACATCACCTCCATCCTCGCGCAGCTGGTTTTCGGCATCCTTGCCAGCATGATCGTCTTCTGGTTCAGCAGGCGGCGCGAGTATCGTGCGGATGCCGGCGGGGCATCCCTGGCTGGGCGCGAGAAGATGATCTCCGCCCTGGAAAAATTGCGCCTGAGCGTAGCGCAGCCGCATCTGCCGGACCAGCTGGCTGCCTTCGGCATCTCGGGCCCGGTCGGTCGCGGGGTGAAGCGCCTCTTCATGACCCATCCGCCGCTGGAGGAGCGGATAGCGGCTCTCAAACGCGGGTGAAACAGCGCGACAGAGGCAGGAGGCAGCGGACAGCGGGGGTACCGATTCGGGACCCCCTTTGTCGTGCCGTGACCGATGCGGGCAAATTTTAATGGATTTCACCCGGATACATGGTAGGATGCCCCCGATTTTCTTTCGGCAGTTTTGGGCGAGAGGCGACGTTGGAAACCGACCGGCGGCACCCTACAGCAGGCGCTGCGGGCGAGCCGGGGACAGCGATTGAGGCAAGTAATGGGCGCGAGGATCAAGTCATACGGGAAAACTGCCGTCAACGTGTTGCGGCTTTGCGCGGTCGCCGCGTTTATCGCACCGGGTACAGCCGGCGCCGAGTTCTACAGTTACGAAGACAGCAAAGGGACCATGCACTTCGTGGAGGACCGGTCCAAGATCCCCAAAGAGTACCGCCACAAGAAGCAGGTACGCAAGGATGAGTACGACGACCTCTCCCCCGAGGAGCAGGCCCAATTGCGGGAGAGAGAGCGGGAGAAGCGGGACGCGAATCGACAGCGCGAGGCCGAGCAGCAGGAGCAATCCAGGCAGCAGCGCGCCGCGCAAGAGAAGAAGGCGGCCCAGGAATTGCGGGCCAAGGCGTTGACGACGCGGGTGGTGATTTCAGGCAGACAGGTGTTCGTCCCGGTCACCCTGCGAAACGGATCATCGGAAACCAACGTGATGCTGCTCCTCGATACGGGGGCTACGTCGTCCGTCATCACCCCGCAAGTAGCGGAACGCCTGAACGTGCAAGAAGCGGACAACGTGAAAATCGGCGTGGTCGGCGGCAGGGTGATGAGCGCGCGGAAGATCGTCCTGAGCCGGATGGTGGTCGGGCCGATAACGAGGGAGAACCAGGAGGCCGTTATAGTTCGACAGCGCCAGGGAGAGTTCGGCGACGGGCTCTTGGGCATGAGCTTCCTGGCAGGCCTCAAGTACACCCTGGACTTTGACGCCCAGACCATCAACTGGCTCCCCTAGGTCGCATAGGGCGAAGCCGGCGACGCCCTCCCCCTCTTTGGCCGTTTAGCATCGCACAGCATCCGCATGCGGGGGCAAAGCGGCTCACGCAACTGTACTTCGACCCGGTGGAAGTAGGCTCTTGCCGCTACCGGGCTGGCTGAAACAAAGGATACGGCAATGAGAAAAAACCCCGCTCACCTGTTCCGTCAGTCGTTTCTTTTGCTGGCACCCCTCATCTGTTTCACCGCAGTTGCCGCCTGTGGTGCAGGAAACAGCAGCACTCCTGGCAGCAGCGGGGCCTCGTTCACCGGCGTGCGCACCTACAAGTATGCGGGGTCGGTGCAGTGTTCCGGCGGGGGATTGTCATTGGCCCAAATGCAGCAGCAACTCACGGACGCAGGTGTTCAGGTGATCAGCGCCTCATGCGGAGGCGACGGGTACATGTACATTGCGGCGTGCGGTGCCCCTGACGGCCGTATCGGAATATTCGAAATACCGGCTGACCAGGTGCAGGCAGCCTCGGCAGCGGGCTTCGCACCCTTGACGGACCTGCCCGAGGCATCGAAGCTCTCTTGCCCCTAAGATCCCCTAAGGGTAACAAGCTTGACAAGCCAGGACTTCGTTGGCGTGTTCAACACCTCCTGGCCAAAGGCGTACTGGGGTGAAATTACATGAAACCGCGCATAACAGTCGTAACGCTCGGCGTGGACGATCTGGAAAGATCCCTGAGGTTTTACCGCGACGGGCTGGGCTTGCCGACGCAAGGTATCGTCGGCACCGAATTCGAACACGGCGCCGTGGCCTTCTTCGACCTCCAGGAGTACCTGAGGCTTGCCCTGTGGCCGCGAAAGAGCATCGCGCACGACTCGGGGATCGGGGAAACGCCCCCCAGCCCGACCGAGCTGACCATCGGCCACAACGTTTCCTCGAAAGCCGAAGTGGACGACGTCATGGCGCAGGCAGAAGGCGCCGGAGCAAGCATCGTGAAACGGGCGCACGACACTTTCTGGGGCGGCTACGCCGGATACTTCCAGGATCCTGACGGCCATTTGTGGGAGGGTCTGGAACCCGCAGCTGCAAGTGAAGGACTGACGGTGGCCAAGCCGCCTGCGTCCCCTCGGCCGCCGCTCCGGTCATGCGCTGCTTGACGCCAGAAAGCAGCCTCAGCATTGAAAAGGGCAGCCCAAGGGGTGCGCGTGACAGATGCAAGAACGGCACAAGTTGCGGCCGCCTGCTTCAGAGTGACGAGGGGGGGCTTTTTGCAGGAGGCTTTCCACGGGGACCTGGACTACAGCAGTCACGCCTTGAGTCGCAGTAAGAGTGCAAAGCATTTGGGGACAAGACGGCAAAATGAACTTCACAGTAGGCAACGCACATGACGCCCAGACGCAGGGTACCGGCTGGTTTATCGGTTTCAGCGACTGGACGCTGACCGGGCCGCCGGATCTGCTGCATGTCCCGAAGGAACAGGCGCTGTCGGGGCTGTGCGTGAAGTGGCTCGATCACCCGCCAGGGGATGAAAGCGGCGATTCAAAGCCCTTGAGCGAGGGAAGGACCGTCTCGATCCTGGTCAGCAACGACTCCGCCTTCAGGATCGAGTTCTCGGAAAAACCCGGCTTCCCGGCCGGCACGGTCGAGTCCGTCCTCCTGCAGCGCCACGGCGATTTCGTGGCGTGGGGGGCGGGCCTCCACCATCGCTGGTGCTCCCTGTCCCGCTCCACCATGCTCACCCTGAGATGGCAAAGTTGTCGGACATGAAGGAAAGGAAGATCCACTACGGCTGGGTCATCGTCGCCACCTGCGCCCTGGGCCTCTTTTCCTGCTTCGGCCTGGCCCGCTACGCCTACTCCATGCTCCTTCCCGGCATGCAGGCGGGGCTCGGGCTCACCTACGACCTGATGGGTTTCATCGGCACCGGGAACTTCGTCGGCTACCTCCTCTCCGTCCTTGTCGCCCCGCGCGTAATGAAGCGGCTGCACCCACGCCGCATGGCTTCAGCTGGGCTTCTCCTGATCGGCCTCGGCATGATGGCGATCGGTCTTTGCTCCGCTTTCCTCCCGATACTGGTGCTATACGTGCTGGTCGGGGTCGGCAGCGGCTTCACCAACATCCCGCTGATGGCCCTGATCACCTTCTGGTTCCGCAGCGAGAAGCGCGGCAGGGCGGCCGGACTCGCCATCGCGGGGAACGGGATCGGCATCGTCCTCGCAGGTTTCCTCATCCCCGCTTTGAACCGGAGCTTCGGCGCCGACGGCTGGCGCAGCGGCTGGATGGTGCTGGGCGCCATCTGCCTGTGCGTCGCCGGCTGCGCAGCCCTTTTCCTGCGCAACCATCCTTCGGACCTGGGGCTCGAACCGGTGGGGAGGATGGTGGAAGCGTCACCGGAACAGTTCATCCACCGGGAGCAAAAGGGTGACGGGCGCGTCCTGCTCCGGCTGGGCATCCTCTACATGCTCTTCGGCGTGACCTTCATGGTGTACGGGACCTTCATCGTCACCACCATGGTGCAGGAGTACGGGCTCCCGGAGGCAAAGGCGGGGCTGTACTGGTCCTGGGTAGGTATTTTCAGTTTCTTCTCCGGCATCGGCTTCGGCGCCCTTTCCGACCGCATCGGCAGGAAACGGGGACTGGCCCTGGTCTTCGCAGTCCAAAGCGCCGCATACCTGCTCGCGGGGGTCAAGGCAGGAACGGCCACCCTTTTGCTGTCGCTCGTCCTCTACGGCTCGGCCGTCTTCGCCATTCCCGCCATCATGGCGGCCGCCGTCGGGGAATACCTGGGCCTCAACCGGGCCTCATCCGCCTTTGCCACGGTCACCATCTTCTTCGGCGTCGGGCAGGTGATCGGCCCTGCCGGCGCAGGCATCATCGCCAAGGCCGCCGGAGCCTTCACCACCCCCTACCTGATCGCCGGCATGCTGACCGCTTTCGCCTCGGCCTTTGCCCTGCTCCTCCCCCCCCCGCGTGAAGCCGGGAACTGAAATGAGCGAGGAGCAGGGAGCGACGCCGCTGCGCGACACGGTGGTCACCGCCATTGCGCCCTGCATCTGGGGCACCACCTACCTTGTCACCACCGAGTTTTTGCCGGCAGACCGCCCCCTCACCGCGGCGGTCCTTCGCGTGCTCCCCATCGGCGTGATCATGCTCGCCGTACTGAGGATATGGCCGAAAGGTCACTGGTGGTGGCGCTTGACGGTCCTTGGGCTGCTGAACATCGGGATCTTCCAGGCACTTCTTTTCATAGCCGCCTACCGGCTCCCCGGCGGGGTGGCCGCGACCGTGATAGCGACGCAGCCTCTTTGCGTGGCTGTCCTTTCCAGGCCGCTTCTTCACCTCCGCCCCACGCGCCTCGCCTGGACCGCTGCGGTCACGGGCGTGGTGGGCGTCGCGCTCCTCGTGCTGAACCCGACCGCCCGGCTGGACGCCATAGGCATCGTCGCTGCCGTGGCTGGCGCAGTCTGCATAGGGCTCGGAACGGTGCTCACCAAACGTTGGGCCTCGCCTCTCCCCCTGGCCGCGTTCACGACCTGGCAGCTGGTTTTCGGCGGTATCTTCCTCTTGCCGCTGGCCATGCTGTTTGAGGAGTCGCTGACAGGGGTGACCGGGAGGAACCTCGCAGGCTATGCCTATCTCGGCATCATCGGCACGGGGGTCACCTACCTGGTCTGGTTCCGGGGGATACGGCGCCTGCAGGCGTCGGCGGTCTCCATCCTGGGCCTTTTGAGCCCGATAGTGGCTACCGTTCTCGGCTACCTGGTGCTGGATCAAGCCCTTTCCGCTATCCAGATCACGGGAGGGGTGCTCGTCTTGTGGAGTGTGTGGGCAGGGCAGCGGCAGTAAGGCGGGGTATGGGTGATTTGCGGGTGGAGTTCCAAGCGACAGGCGGGCTGAATGGCATTCAGATGCAGAAGTCCAGGATCTCCGTCTCGCTCATCTCGGCGCGCTCCATCTTTTCCAGGGCGTCGGCAAGGGAGGTGCCGTCCAGGATGCCGGCGATGGCATCCCGCACGTCCTTCATGACCAGCCTGATGCCGCAGGTCCGCTCGTTTTCGCACTCCGTGCACTTGGCATAGGCGGTCTCGCTGACACAGGGGACCGGCGCCAGGGGCCCCTCCATCACCCGTATCGCCTGCCCGAAGGTGATCTTGCCCGGGTGCCGTCCGAGGTAGTAGCCCCCCCCCTTCCCTTTCCTGCTCTGCAGGATGCCGTTGTTCTTGAGGGCAAGCAGGATGTTCTCGAGGAACTTCTTGGGAATCCTCTCGTCACGCGCCAGGTCTGCGATAAGGACGGGCCCCTGATCGTACTTTTGCGCCAGATGAATCAGCGCCTTCAGCCCGTATTTGGTCTTCTTGGAGATCATTGCTCTACCTCGAACGAAATCCCTGCCGGCTCCGCAAGTCGGTCCTTATATACCGTTTTTGTGCGGCAACTGCCAGTTAAATTCCGTAGCGGCAGCGCCTGCGCCGGATCCCCTCCCTAGATTTTCAGCCCGATCAGCGGCCATACGAAGAGCACCGACGCCATGAACAGCAACCAGGAGATGGCCATGATCACGCACCCGGACACGATGATGTCGCGGCTCTTCAGGAAACCGGAGGCATAGGCGATGGCAGTGGCCGGGGTCCCCATGGGGAGGCAGTAGGCAAGGCCCGCGGGGAGAGCGATGGAAAGCGTCATCACCTTGGGGTCGATGCCGGTGGTCTGGCAAAGCCCCATCCCCACCGGCATGAGAATGGCTACCACCGCGGCGTGGCTGATGCACTCGGTGAGGACGATGGCGACCAGCGAGATGATGGCTATCACCGTCAGCGGGGAGTGGGAGAAGCCTCCCAGCCCCTTGTCCACGATCCAGACGGCGGCGCCGGTCTTCTCCAGCGCCGAGGCCAGCGCGATGGTGCCGCCGTACATCAGGATGATCCCCCAGTTCACGTACTCCTCGATGGTCTGCCAGGAGACGACCTTGAAGGTGAAAAGGGCGGCGGCTCCCAGGATGGCGATGGCGGCAAGCCCGGTCTTCTCCCCCAGAAACATCCACCCCAGGATGGTGCCGACCATCACCAGCGCGGTGAGCATCTCGTTGTAGCTGATCTTCCCGGTTTCCAGCCGCTTGCGGTTCAGGAACTTCCTCCCCACCTCCACGTCCTGGATGTCGGGCGGAAAGAACTTCATCAGTATGAAAAACCCTATGAACAACAGCGGGAAAACGATCATGCAGGCGGCGGTACTCCATTCGATGAACGAGAAATGAAGCCCGGTCGCCTCCTTCAGCAGCCCTACGGCCAGCGGTGCCCTGGCGCCCCCGAGGAAGGTGGCGATTCCGCCGATGATGCACCCCCAGGCCATGGACATGAAGAGCAGCTTGCCGAAGCTGCTCTTTTCGTTCTCCAGCTTCAGGGCCGTCGAGATCTCGGTGATCACCGGAAACAGCATGGCCGCCACGGCATGCTCGCTCATGATGAAGGAGAGGAAGGCGGAGAGAAGAAAGACGGTGAGCGCGAGGCTCGTGGGGGTTTTGCCGAACTTCGCCAGCATGGTGCGGGCAAGGCGGGCCGATATCCCGGTGCCGGTCATGGCCGCAGCCAGGATGAAGGCCCCCAGGATGAAGAAGACCGCCTCGTTGCCGAACATCGAGTAGGTCCTCTTGGCGTCCATGATGCCGAGAAGCGGCAGCATCACCATGGAGAGTAGCGCGGTCACGGCGATGGGAAGCAGCCCCGAGATCCAGAAAAAGATGGTGCCCCCGAAAAGGACCAGCGACCGGTAACCTTCCACGGAAAGCCCTTCGGGAGGGGAAAGACGGATAAGGACGGCAATGACGACGGCAACGCCCGCCATCACCTGGTAGCGCATGGTACGGTCCAGGAGGATGAGCCACATGGGGCGGTTGTCGATCTTAAGCGGTTTATCCAGCAACTGGTCGTTGTTCATTGGCGTGCTTCGCCCCCTTCATCTTGAATCGCAGTTTCTACAGCCCTGCCGAGTCGAACGACTCCGCGACCTCTTTCACCCGGAGAACCCGCCGCAGGTCGGAGGTCGCCAGCAAGCGCCGCTCCTCGATGCTGTCGATGAGACCGCGCAGCCCGGTCCTGGGCGCCTTCGGCACCAGCGGGGTCACCAGCTGGATCAGCGGCAACAGCGGCTTTATCAACGCCTTTTTCTTGCGCCACACCGCCTCCAGGTGTGAAAAGACCATGGCGACATCTTCAGCCGGATAATGAGCGGCCCTTCCGGAGAGGGTCACCAGCGGTATGATCCCCGACCCGATCAGTGCGTCGATGCCGGCCATGGTCGAGCAGGGTGGTTCTTCCCCGGCCGTCAGCGTGGAGACCACCGACCAGCGAGGGAAAACGGTGTGGGCGAAATGGAGGGCGCGCAACCGCTCCTCGCTCTCCAGCCCCGCCTCCTTCGCGCTCGCGCGGTCGAAGACGTGCAGCGGGATGTCCAGGATGTCCACCCCCGCGGCGTAGGCCCGCTCGATGAGGTGTGGGGGGGCGGCATAGTCCATCCTTCCCACCAGGTGCACGTTGAAGTTCTTCTTTATCACCCGTGCCAGGGCCTCTGCCTTGTGAAAGCTGTTGATGTCGCAGAAGGTCAGATGGAAAAGTGCGGCGTTGCTCTGGTAGTGGCTGTCAAAGAGGGTTTCCAGTGTCGGCTGCTCAGCAAGCCCCCCACCCACCAGAAACACGTTCTCTTCGCGTTGCAACCGGTCGGCAGACGCGGTAAAGCCACCGCGCGCCATCAACTCCCGTAACTTTTTCTGATCTATCTTCATCCCCGCCCCTCTCTACGCATGTTATGCCCGCATCCCCCACCGCGCGCATTGCAAAGCGCAGCGGTGGTGTTACGCAAGACTACATTAACGCACCATTGCAGTCAACAAAAATAACTGCATTGCCTATCAACTTTGTAGAGTTAAGAAGGTTCCTGCCGCCGGCCGTACTACTCGCAGTCCCTTGGGTAGGCGAACAGTCGAGTAAAAATTAGAAATATGTTGTCATTCCGTCGACCTCCGGGTAATATGCGCAGGCGGCGCGCGCATAGGAGGGGCCCTCGCTGGCAGATACAGTTGCCACCCTTGCCGCAGGCGTATTCTTCCCTCTTGTCGCTGTCTCGGCGCTGGACGAACCGGGCAAAGCATCCTCCCCGTGCAGCGCAGAGACATCTGTTTCATGAGACGGTAGGTCCCCTGAAAGGGCAAAGAGACGGATTCTACCAGCTCTGAAGCTCCTTTTGAAGGGATTCCGGCAGAAAGAGCGTCACCCAAGCATTGCGATGCCGCTAAAGGTTGTTATCCTCATTAGCGGCTCAGCGCAGCCTGCAGCTTTATTCCCGTTTTAAAATCACAAGAACAGGGTGCCTATGATCACGCGTATTGACCACCTCAACATCGTGGTGAGCGATCTTGAGAAAGCGAAGGAGTTCTTCCTCCTGCTGGGATGCACGGAGGGAATCAGCTCCGAACTCGACACCGGCTTCCTGGGAAAACTGACGGGGATTCGCTGCGCCGGCGGG
>Ga0209317_1000374_pt1 | contig 55394 bp, 46 predicted proteins | sample RifGroB2_FD_183994 | JGI IMG/M metagenome (GOLD analysis project Ga0209317, IMG submission 183994) | Soil microbial communities from Rifle, Colorado, USA - Groundwater B2 (SPAdes) (version 2) | ecosystem: Environmental > Terrestrial > Soil > Unclassified | place: Rifle, Colorado | collected...
GGAATGGGTGGCCGACTTCGGTCGGAATGGGTGGCCGACATGAATCGGAATGGGTGGCCGACATGGGTCGGAATGGGTGGCCGACATGGGTCGGAATACGCATTCAACTCCCTCGATCGATATCATTGATGAAATTACAGCTGGTTTCCGTCCGGAAAGGGTGCTTTTTCGCCCTGGCGGCGTCAACCGGAAACCAACAGTTTCACATCCGGAGTTTCCGGATAAGACCAGCTAAGAGCTGGCATGTTTACCTTCGGTTACTATACGCTGTATTGCGGAAATAGCGGGCAGGCATGCAGCTGCTTCAGGGAGGTTCTTGTCAAGCCGTATTGTTGTTGACACATCGGCTTTGGCAGGTGTATTAAAAGTTACTTTTTGTCAATACGCGCCACACAAGGACTGAGGAAAACTATGATAAAGATCGATTTCGAAAAGATGGGTGGATTGATCCCTGCGGTTATTCAGGACAACGAGTCCGGCGAAATCCTCATGGTCGCCTTCATGGATAAGAAGACGCTGGACCTGACGCTGGAGTCAGGAAAGACCTGGTTCTTCAGCCGTACCCGGAACAAGTACTGGATGAAAGGTGAAGAGTCCGGCAACACCCAGGAGGTAGTAGAGGTGCTGACGGACTGCGATGCGGATACCGTGGTCATCAAGGTGAAGCAGAACGGGCCGGCCGCCTGCCATACCGGGAACCGGAGCTGCTTCTACGTGAAATACGAGCAGGGTGCCTGGGTGGAACACTCCAATCCGCTCTTCGATCCGGCTGAGGTCTATAAAAAATAAAGCGTTGGCCACGGAGAACGTCTGAGGACATCTGAGGAAACCGTACCAACCGGATCCTGAAGGCTCGACTCGGCCTGGGGTTCTCTCAGATTTCCTCAGATTTTCTCCGTGGCCAAAGGTCTTCGCCTTTAAACCATCCACACGAGGGGACTGACAATGGAAAACCTGTTGAAACTCGGCATCCCGAAGGGAAGCCTGGAGGACGCCACCGTCGAGCTGTTCAAGAAGGCCGGCTGGCAGATATCCATCTCGTCGCGCAGCTATTTTCCCGGCGTGGACGACGAGGAAATCAAGTGCTCCCTGATCCGCCCGCAGGAGATGGGCAAGTACGTGGAGCGCGGCACCATCGACGTCGGCATCGCCGGGCGCGACTGGGTGCGTGAGAACGATTCGGACGTGGTGGAGGTCTGCGAGATGGTTTACTCGAAGGTTTCTCGCCGTCCCGCCCGCTGGGTACTGGTGGTGAACCGCGACTCCAAGGTCCAGGGGCCGGAGGACCTGCACGGCGCCACCATCTCCACTGAACTGGTGGGTTTCACCAGGCGCTACTTTGCCGAGCGCAATATCCCGGTCAACGTAGAGTTTTCCTGGGGCGCCACCGAGGCGAAGGTTGTGGAGGGGCTTTGCGACGCCATCGTGGAGGTGACCGAGACCGGCTCCACCATCAAGGCCAACGGGCTCCGTATCGTCTGCGATCTGATGGAGTCGGTGCCGGTCATGATCGTCAACAGGGCCTCCTGGGAGGACCCCTGGAAACGGGAAAAGATCCAGCAGATCGCCACCCTGCTCCAGTCGGCGCTTCGCGCCGAGGGGATGGTCGGCTTGAAGATGAACGCGCCCGGCGACCGGGTGCCGGCCATCATCGGCATGCTGCCGAGCCTCAACAACCCGACGGTTTCCCATCTCTATAATTCCGACTGGGTCTCCATCGAGAGCATCATGCCGGAGAAGGAAGTGCGCCGGATCGTGCCCGAGCTGATCAAGCTCGGCGCAGAGGGGATCGTGGAATATTCGCTGAATAAGATCATATGACTTAAGCTGCGTAAATGATTCGACAACAATATCATCCGAAAAATATCCGGCCATCATCAGGGAGTGCCGGATATTTTTTTACTCACTGCACCACGGTTGTTTGCCGGTCCTCTGGTCGCAACCTCCGGCATGAGGGAGGGCAGGGCCTTCTGCCTTTTTCCTGTTGTCTCGTGTCAAGGGTTGACCTCTTTGGCTTGTCTCCGGCCGTCGACGATCCACCGGATGCGCCAACGTATCACCGCGGCATCAGCGCGAACACACCCCAGCCCAAGTATTCACGCGTGTAAGCGGCGTAGCGCTCCGGTTCCGAGGTCAGTTGGGCTCGAACCTCTTTGACTAACTCGTCGTCGGGATTGGCTTCAAGCCATCGGCGCATGGTGAGCCATTTGGCCGCCTCGTATCTGTCCCAGCCGTCTTGGTCAGCCAGAACCATTTCAACAACGTCGTAGGCAAGGTGGCCGAAAGACGCGAGAAGTTCTGGAAGCATGAGAAAGTCGGAGATTGAGTTGGCAAGACACCCCTTGGCAACATCTTCCGTTGGCGGTAACTGCCGCCAGTAGGGTTCGCCGATGAGGATGATCCCTCCGGTGCGCAGGCTCCGCGCCAGAAGCTCGATAGCGCCGGCGACACCACCGGCGATCCAAGTGGCACCCACACAGGCTGCCACACTGACCTTCTCGTCAGAGACATAGCCGGCAGCATCGCCATGGATGAACTTGACTTGATCGGCAACGCCGAGTTCTACAGCACGAAGTTTCGCTTGCTCGGTGAACAGCTGGCTCATATCGATGCCGGTACCGATGACGCCGTGATCGCGGGCCCAGGTGCACAGCATCTCCCCCGAACCACTGCCGAGGTCGAGCATTCGGGCCCCCGAATCCAGGCGCAGCGCTGCGCCGAGAGTGGCAAGCTTTTCGGGTGTGATCGGGTTGTGGATGCGGTGAGCACTTTCAGTGATGTTGAATATCCGTGGGATGTCCATTGTGGAAACTTCCTTTCAAAGGTGAATAGATTTGATTACGCCTAACGGGCTGGGAGATCACCGGGCGGCATTTTGGTCTGGTGTATCTTCCTGAGGTGCCATCGGGGGCCATCGAGACGCTGCTTGTTATTTTTCTATTGCGTCCGTAATCTGCTTCCTTACACCCTTTCGGCTTTCACATCTTCTCCCGCCGCTTTGCTTTTCTGCGGCCTCTTCCGAATCAGCTACACGTTTTACAAAATGGCCGTATCGCTCTTTCGCAGGCAGAGCCAACACTGCCTCAAACTGCTGCTGGTTAATTTTGTATGTCATCATTATTTTCTCGTTGCGCTAACGGTTGGGAGTTGACCGGGCGGCTTTTCGGCCCGGTCTAACTTCTTGGTTGGGACTTCGTATCCCTTAACAATCTATAAAGGCGCCTTTTTGCCACCGAAAACGAGCCTCTAAAGCTTGAAATTGGCTGAATTTTGTCGTATTTGTCCATAATTATGAAGTGTTAGCTTGATCCGACCCCGCAGTTACCCGCATACCCAATCCATACAGTTTCAACCTGCTCTCTACTCTACCCTACTTAGTCCCGTGGTTTCAGTCGACCAAGAACTCCGTATTCAGCGTTAATGCCGTGCCAGTAATCTTATCAACAACAGTTGCCTCGGCAGTATACTTTCCGGATGGGTCCTTCTTCTCGATCGCAATTCCGAGATAGCTGACGCCAAGTTGCAATTGACCAGATCTGGGGGGAGGTAACTTCTGCCAGAAGTTCGAGTCTGTTATTTCGCCGTACTTTTTACCATCCGGCTTCCGTACGATGATGTCTCCAGTGACATTGCACAGACCGTTGGAACCGGCCACAGATCCGGTAAACACAATAACAGCAAAAATTGGCTTGTCTCTGGTTGCATGGCTCACGGGCTTAATTCTGACTCCAGCCGTCGGCTTTTCCCAATCAGTAAAAAATTGTTCATCATCGATCAACCAGATTTGAGCCCCAAAGCCGTTCTTGGCTTTCATGGCTGAACTCTGAACGATATTTTCTCCGTTCTTCTTCCATCCGGTTGCATCACTACCTGCTTGAGCCGCCACGACAGACTGGAGTGCAACTATAAGAATGATTGTTAGTACTCGCTTCATCGGCTTAGTTCTCCCTTTTTCTGTTGCTCCCACGGGCTGGGAGTTGACCGAGCGGTTTTTAGGACCGGTCCAACTTGCTGATTGGGACTTCGTTCGCCGTACAACCTTAAAAGCCCCCTTTTGCCACTAAAAACGAGCTTCTAAGGCTTTAATTCGGACTAAATTTGGTACATATGCCTATGGTTACAGAGTCTTAGCTTGGTCCGACCCACCTCGAAGCATCTTTAATTATTGAGGTGAACAATAATGGTTGCGACTGCAGCAAAGACAGTAAGAAAAATTAAGCTCTCTCTTAGTTCATATTTGAATGAGTTCCGGCGACCGCCTAGAACCCACATTCTTGCAGTAAGGGCGACAAAGCCAAGGACTATAAACGCAATGAAAATTGATATTTGTCTTGTCAGGTCCATTTATTGTCTCTGCTGTTGAGGGTATGAATACCCGCCGCACATCGGCAACTAAATGATGTCGCGACTATTTGTTGATCCTTGGTTTTAGTCACTTCAGGATTCTTCTGACCGTCTTGCAAAATGCCTCGTCTGATATTTCTCCGGTGGCGTTGGCTTTTGCGGCTTCAACCAACGACCTGAGGGCCAGCAAACCGCCGACCTCTTGTTCTATGGCTATTCGTAGTTTTTGATCATGCCCTGGGAGAAAACTTCCCGTTGCCATTTCACCACAGCCACATTCGCAGATCTTCATTTTCCCCCTTTATTTCGCTCAACGGGGCCGCACTTGACCTGCCGGGCAGCCTTATCGCCCGGACATGGTCCAAGTGCAAGTTGGGACATCACTTCTCCTCTAAATGTGAATATGTGAAGGGCGTCCCCGAAGGTTCTCCTGCATCCCCTCAAACCCGAATCGATTTTTCCCTTTAATTTTGTCGAGCCCGTGGCCGGCCGTCAGATTAAGTTTTCTGTGCTGCCAGATATTTTCTGATACGAGCCTCCTCTGCAGCTCGGTATACTGGAACTCGTTCTTGAACAACCTCTTCAAGTGCGTGCCGGAGTGCTGCGGCTTCAAGGTCCTGACAGTACGCGGGCGTTCCGGCTTGCTGACGCCAGGAGTTGTCGAGATTGCCACCATCGATCGGGTCGAAACCAAGGTCGTCGACGAGACGAAGCACTGTTGCCTTGCCATCCAATGAATCTCCAAAGACAGAGAGCGCAATCCGGACTTGCGCTCCTTTCGGCGCCCCCTTCTCAAGCAGGCTCTTGGCGAAGATGTTATTGAACGCCTTGATCACGGGCCGTCCTATTTGCTGCGCGACCCACTGGCTGTCCGGCATACCTCGATCAATCGCCTCGATGTGGCCATCGCGAAGCTCCGGATGGTAGTTGCCGGTATCGACCACGATGACGTCGGATGAAACGTTCGCAAACAGCACTTTCGGAAGATCGACAACGGCCTTTGTGGGAATCGAAATGATCACGATTTCTCCTACTTTGGCGGCTTCAGTCACAGAAACTGCCTTTGCACCGATTTCATTCGCCAGATCGATCAGGCTTTCCGGTCCTCGTGAATTCGCAATAAAAACCAGATGTCCGAGTCTAGCGAGGTGGCGCGCAAGCGTTCCGCCAATGTTTCCAGCGCCTATGATTCCGATCCGCATCTGGTTGGGCTCCCCTTTACCTGTAGTAATCAAATTCCGTAAACTACCGTTAATATAGGAACCCCATGCGCCTGAACAGGCATTGTAACACTCATGCTCAGGAACTAAACCCACGTGAGTGAAGCGGACTTCTGTCTTATCGCCCTGTATAGAGATTTGAAACGTGATTTCTGAGCCGTTCCACTCGGTTCTGTCTTCAATAAAATTAAGGGAGGCCTCTAAAACACGCCACACGACTTTTTTGCCAGGAATAAATTCTGTTATCTTCTGTTTGGAATAATGGAAGTCTTTGTTACGATACGTAAACTCATCACCGAGTTTGTCGGTGCTCCCTTCGATTTCTCCTGACCACCATCCACGAACATTATTGATGGCAGCGAAGACTTCTTCCGGGGTTTGGTCTACCGTAAATATAGCGGTGTAATTCTTATCCATGTGTCTCTCCCTTTAATCAACGGGCCAGCCGTTGACCTGCCGGGGGTTTGGGGAGATCCAACGGTTTGGTTGGAACATCGCATTTTCACACGATATTTCCACTTCTGTCTCATGTCGAGAGCAGTCCCCTGACGATCCTTTGAGCAGAAAATTACGAAAGGTTTAAACCACCCGGATCATGAAATCTGGGCAGCCGGCGCCACAGTAGCCGCAAAGAATGCAGGCTGAGTCGTCCACCACCGCTTTGCCGTTCACGAGGGACAACGCTTCACTCCCGCAGATCTCAACGCACTGTCCGCACCCTCTACAGAACTGTTCCATTATCTTCAGTCGCCGTCGTCTGCTCTCAAGGACATTCCAGACCTTTTCATCTGCAATACCACTTTCGAAAAAGGCGATGTTGGCGTCGATCTCCTGTTCCGAGAGCATGCCAATGGCCACTCCGTGTACGCCGTCAAGGGCGGCGACGTAGGCTAGGCTCTGCCGGGCGTCGGAGATCAGATTGCCGCCGGCGAGGGCTTTCATGGCGTACACCCCCTTACCGGAACTGGCACATGCGGCGATAGCCTCGGCCATCTCGGTAGACGAACCGTCCAGAATACCCATGCCAGTCCGGTTGATAAGCGGGTGGATGACCTCAATCTCGGGATGATCGAGGGCCAGACGGAAGGCTGATATATAGTGGGACGAGAGCCCCACATGGGCAATTTTACCCTCTTCCCGCATTTTCAGGAGCTCATCAAGCACAGCTGCCCGGTCGGAAAAAGGATCCGCTTGTCGGGCGCCGTGGACATGGACGATGTCTAGCTGCTCCCTGCCAAGTTCGCGGAGAGCTTCCTCAACATGGAGGCGGGCAGTGGCTCCATCGACGCCATGCGACTTGGAGGCGATTGTCACTGGGCCTTGCCAGCCAGCCAGAGCTTCTCTGATATGGGGGTAGGTTCCATACAGGGCCGCCGTGTCTATCATGCTGACCCCGCTTTCCAGGGCATGGCGGATCAATTTACCTCCTTCCGCAGGGGAGAGCCCGGCTTGCAGCGGGCCGAGGGGGAGTGTGCCGAAGATGAGCGGGAAGGTGGCAATGCCGGTATTGCCAAGTGGTATCAGTTTCATAAGCATGGTCCTCGGTAGGAGGTTGTCGTCTTTAATCCAGATAGTAAATGGTGAGTTAAGCCCCTTACTTCGCTCGAGTCCTATCAAGCAACTCGTATATTATCTCAGCGGTTATTCCCCAAATAAGACCCCTATCAGTTTTATAAACCAAAACCCTATATTTTTTCCCGCCCCAAGGCTTTTGATATTTATCAGGAAGTCCAAGGTCTTTGCTGGGAAACAGGGTTACCTCTTTGCCACTTTCGTCAATGAAAGAAGGCTGAATTTCTAGCCTGACATAATATTTTTCAACACTGATCTTTTTAAAGTGTGAAATAGGGATGGTGAAGAACTCATCTACTTCCCTGCTTTCAATCTTTATTCCGCCGAGAACCGCTTCATTTAATAGACCTATAAATGACTCGACGGTTGCCCCCATTGGGGCGACAATAGTGTCCAATTGACCAACTACTTTTATATCATTACTTTTAATGCCAAGCTCTTCGAAGGTTTCTCTAATTGCTGTGCTTTCAAAACTATGATCGATGTTTGAATCATATTTGCCGCCGGGAAAACAAATCTCACTTCCTTGGCTTATCGAAGAGGCCCTTTTTTGAAACAATAAATGGTATTCATTGTTGATAAATACGAAAGGAACTAATACAGCTGAATTGAAGTATTTTTCTCGACCTTGGATGCCAGGGTATTCCGGCAGGTTGTCAATAAGTATTTTGAAATCTTCTCTTATCATTTAGCATCCCTTTCCTTCTATGGCCAACGGCTGGCCGGTGAGCGGGTTCACCGCTCCACGGCCTGGTTAGCCTCACGATTTCGGCGGACAGCATTCTCCCTTTCCTGTATGCGCTTCGTCGCCTCGGCTAAGATGCCCAATCCCATTTCCCTTCGCAAGTTGTCAACTTCTATAGGGTTCTCCATCGGCAATGGAAAGGCAGCACCATTTCTATCGACATCATGCTGCGTGCCGTAGATTTGAGGTCTACCAGACATGGTCAGAACTCTGTCTTGCAGATAGGCGAATTGCCAGCCTTCTGCTTCGCCCCTTTTAACAGCCTCTCGGAGAAGTGCCAGGCATGACTCCATAAACGCAGTATCGAGTACCGCATGCTGGACGATGAGCCAAGCAGCCTCGGCAGCTTCCTTGCTTACAAGGCCAATCCCTGGCCATCCGTGTTGTCCGATAATTTGCTTTACACGCTTATTATTTCGCTCGTGGACTTCCTTAATTCTCGGATGGTAGTTGACCGTACCTAATTCGCCATTATTGATCAACTCCTGCAATGTTTTCTGATCTTCATGTTGCATCGAGAGCAGCTCATCACTAAGCTCTTTGTCCAAGGTTGCATCCTCTCTTTCAGGCTAACGGCTGAGAGCACAGCGGGTTCCCGCTTGGTTATGAGCCCATTCTATTGATTGCGGGTTACCTGACATTTCTTACAAGCATGCTTTACGAAGCCGGTCAGTAAGCGGGATAAAGCGTTTGACAAAGTCACTTATATTTCTATTCCCATTGGTGATTATCGCCACCGAAAGCCCTGTTTTATAGTCTCCAAATGCTAACGACGAAAATGCACCGCCGTGGCCAAAGCATTCTCCGGTGTTCCACCATCCGAAGGCTGAAGGCGTAAATGTCCCTACCGTAAAACCTCTGCCTACCGCGATAAACGTTCCGAGACTTTTATTCCATCCCGAAACTGACCGCGTCGTATATCGACGTATTGTATTTTCCGATACAAGTTGTTTGCCTGCGCTTGTTACCCCTTTGTTAACAAGAAATTCGTAGAATGCCGCTAAGCTGGCTGCATCTGAGACCATACTAAATGCCGGGTTTCTGGAGTCGAATAATTCCGCTGAGTTATTTATTTCTTCAAAGTTCTCTGCGACATTGTTACCGCCCACCATTACTTTGTCTTTCCCGAGCCAGTAGGTATAGGCGAGTGAGTTATGTACCCGATCTGCCAGGCCATATCTCAGGGCAGGCAGATTCAGCGGTAGAGAAATCTCCTCTGTAACGAACTCAGATAACGTTTTTCCAGCAACCCGATGCATAATTTCGCACAATATTGCTCCAAACTCTGTGGGCATGTATGCAAAAGTACCACGTTTGTACATAGGCTTTGCGTCTACAAGGCGACACAGTACAGATTCGCGGTCTGCAACTTGTTTGTAATCTGTATACAAACTTGGCACCAAAATTCCGGCTCTGTGAGTTAAAACATCTAAGGTTGTAATATTGCCTTTGCCATGCTGTGCAAATTCTGGAAATATTTCTGCAATCGGAGCCTCTACATCAAGAAGACCGCGCTCTTCCAGCATCGCAACAGCAATCGCAGCTAATGGTTTCCCAGATGAATAAACAGGAAATGGTGTTTGTGGTTGTACGTTTACCGGTTCTATAGACTCTGTCGATCTCAATCCTCGGGCGAGCCCTACGGCTACATTTAGTACCACCCTGCCGTTACGCCTCACAACCATCTGCCCACCGGGATAAGCACCGGAAGATTGTTGACGCTGAAACCGTTCAACAACGTCTGACAACTTGTTCGTATCCATATTTACTGAGGAAGGTTCAACCGGCTTTTCATACGGAAATGACATCATACAAATTCTCCCTGCTGCGGATAGTTTCTTGTAAATTTCGCTGTTGACGCATAACGATTTAAAGTTTATGCCGTGCGCAGCGAAGCGGAGCCACCGCATAAACTGTAGTTGAACTAGGCCGCGTGAGCGCCACCGCTGTATGGACTTTTATCCCGGTTTTCTGGTTTTTGCTGGGGGGATGATACAAGCACGGTGAGGTTAATTCAATGTATAAAATTGAATACTTTCTTTTTCATGGCCGGATCTGGACGCGTAATCGCGTCCTGGACATCGCTGATTGCTTCTCCTGCCTGTCAGGGAGTCCTTTTTTAGAGCTGTGGGCGTTCGTATAGGGTGACACTGGCAAACCGTTTTTGCCTGCGCCTCCTGGTTGCGCGCATTTCTCCTTATTCATTCCCGTCCGGTGGCGGACTCCTCGACTTCCTCGGCAGCCATGAAACCACCACCATAACACCCTCGTTGCAGCAACGGCAGACATTCACGGCTTCTGTTCGGGTCGCGATTTCCTGCTCGATCGCCGCCGTCCTACGACAATCCCTCTCCATCAACAGCAGTTGCAACCTCTTCAGGGTCAGCTTGTTGGTCGGGTGCAGAAGGCCGAAGTAGCGCACCTTATGAAAACCCTTGGGCAGGACATGTTGCAGGAAACGGCGCAGGAACTCCATAGCCGAAAGCTGCATGGTTTTCCATTCCCGCGTGGTTGAATTTTGGTAACGGAAGGTTACGTGATCGTTTTCTATGGCGGTGATGCTGTTGTTGGCAATGGCGATCCGGTGGACGTAGCGGCCCAGATACGTCAGTACCTTTTTGGCCTTCTTGAAGGTCGGTCTTGAGAAAACGACCCATTCCTTGTCCCAGACCTCCCGAGGGAATTTATCCTCGGGCAGGGTCTTCCGGGCGAGCTTCATGAATATTGCCCGGAAGATCGGAGAGAGCGCCTTGACCGGTACAAGGAATTTCCTACGGGCTGGCCGCCAGACACCGTTCTTGTCAAGACCGCCAGCCGGAACGAGGAGGTGCAGGTGGGGATGGTACTCCTTGGCGCGGGTCCAGGTATGGAGAACGGCCAGCATTCCCAGTTGCCCCCCGATGTATTTGCGATCAAGGCTGAGCTTGGTAAGGGCGGCTATCGCTGCCTGGAAGAGGACGGCGTAGAGTCCTTTCTGGTTTTTGCGCACTATTTCCCTGAGTTCCGACGGCAGGGTGAAGACCAGATGGAAATAGGGGACGGGTAGCAGCTCCACCTCCCGTTTCTCCAGCCACTTTTTGGTGTCGGCGGTATGGCATTTGGGGCAACTGCCGTTCTTGCAGGAGTGGTATGTAGGAATAGCGCAGGGTCCCGCAGTGATCGCATGCCTCCAGATGTCCACCCATCTCTTCCGTGCGACAGGCGACGATGGCGGCGAGAGCCCGCTTGTGGTTGTGGGGCATCCGGGCGCCGAATTTCTCCAGGTACTCCGGACCATGCTTTCTGACGACCTCCGCCAACTCGATCATGGCTGGAGATCGGACATTATTCCATTCAGGTTTACGTGGAGCCGGGTGTTTACCTTCCCGGTCATATGGGTATAGATGTCGGTGGTGGCGATGCTGCTATGGCCGAGCAGCTCCTTAATGGTGCTAAGATTCTCGCCGTTTTCCAAAAGGTGGGTAGCATACGAGTGACGCAGGGTATGAACCGTTGCGGGTTTGCTGACACTGCTCTTCCGTACGGCCGTTCTGAAGACCACTTGCAGGGTGTCGGCTTTGATGTGGCCATCTTTATGGGGAAAGAGGAACGCGGAATCGGCACCAAGGTGCTTATAGTACGCCCGCAGTAGTTCAAGTGGGCGATCCGGGAGATGGACATAACGGTCCTTACCTCCCTTGCCGTTTCGCACCCTGAGAAGGTTTCTTTTGCCGTCGATGTCGGTTCGAGTTAACCGAACCCCTTCGGAAATGCGCAGACCGCAGGCATAGATGATGGTCAAAGCCATGCGGTAAACCGGATTTAAAACCAGCATCAGGATGGCACGGACTTCCTCCTGCGACAAAACAACCGGTAGTTTCTTGCTCCGTATCGGCCTGACCAGGTCGAAGATCTTCCATGCTCTTTTCAGGGTGAATTCAAAAAAGAACTTGATGCCGCAAAGGTAGACGGTAACAGAACTGGCGGAGACCTTCCGTTCGTTGATCATATAGAGAAAGAATCGCCGTATTTCATCCTCCGTGATCAAGTCGGGCGAACGGTGGTAATACTCGGCCAGCACTCGCACCGTGTTAATGTAGCTCTCGACAGTTCTGGGTGAATAACCGGCAAGCTGCAAGTCTTCCATCATCCTTTGTCTCAATTTCGTCATGACCCTTTCTCCTTTTCATTTTTTATTTTCGGCCTTCAGGCCGTCAAAACCTTAAAATAAAAGGAGAAATTTGCAATCTGGCGACAAAAAAGGCAGCCTCCGAAGAAGCTGCCCAAGATGATTCTTGTGTAGATATTGGCAATGTATTGTATTTAGTTTTTACTCTTTGCTTTCAAATTGCCGCGAAGCGGCTTAGTTCAACTCGAAAATGACCGGACCTGTTCATCCCGCCAATTTGGATATTATCTAAGGTTCATATTTCGACCGGATTATCATATACCTTCGACTTTACAGCCGTATTTGACTGAAAATGTTCAATCGGGGGGATATATCCTTTCCTGTATAACATTTCATTTGGGGGGATATCCACCCGCCTGGACGTAACCCGAATTTAGAGGGCCTGGAGGTTGTGTCCCGCTTTACGGACGGCAAAGTTCGCTCATCATCTGTCAACCATCCCAAGATTGCAGATAGGTATAGCACATTAGCTTCTTCTTTCCTTCTTTTTAATAACGCCCTATTCCTGCGCCGGAGGTATCCCGCCTGCAGTATTTGCTCGACCTGGTAGACCTGAGGATCGAGCTCGACCTCTCCAGATCCCGGCAGGTCGACCACGCCTACGCGGTGACTTTCACAAGAGTCAGGGCAGTACGGTCGAGCGTTCCATCATGGTCGCGCCGGTACGCCCCGAACCGGACGGCGGGAAGGGGGAGATCTAACCGTCATCCGACAACTAACGAACCCTACCGGCATGTGAGATTACAGCTCGTTCAACGTGGCGGTGACCCGCGCCCAGTTCGGCGCCCAGGGCTTCACCAACTCGCTCGTGGGTCTCACCAAGGCGGTGAATCTCGTGGACGCCAACACCTCGACTCGGAGCAAGGAAGTGGAGCCGGTGTGAGAAATCGGGAGCCAACGGAGATAGGTGCCGGCCTGCAACACTCAGCCGGGGAGCTGGTGGGAAAAACTTCAGGTTGGAGTTGGAGTTGGAGAAGGGAGGCTTGGTGAAGACGTGGTAAGGACGATCGAGGCCGACCAAGGGGCGGGCTGCTCTCTACCGGGGAAGCAATCGCTGCAGCTCTTCTTCGCAACCGGATGGATTGCCTGCCTCCTGGCTATAAACATCCTCTCGATGACAGCGAGCGGCTGGGATCGAACTGGATGAGGATGGTTATGGAACGCCATCTGCAGCATAGGTGAAAAGACGGGGAATGGTGCCTTGCAGTTTTACGCGCTTGCCCCTCTGTCTGGTGCCTTCATTGCTTCCATTTCGCGCGGCCTGAGAACGAAGGGTCCGGCACTAGCCCTCGTTTTCGGTGACTACCTCGCAGTCGTCCTCGTTCCAGCTGTCCAGGCTGCCGTCGGGAAGTTCCACCTGCACGGTGTCTCCTTCTATCGTGCAGCCGAAGCTGAGCCCTATCTCCCCTGTCTGGCGATTTCTCACAGTCACCCGCTGATCCCTTCTCTCCGTGGTGTCGCAGATCTCCGAATGCGGCCGTTTCATGGTCCCCTCCTCCGTTGTCGTTGCATAAAGGATAGCAGCGTGCCAAGGCCTGGCAACCGGCAAAAGGTTGCTGCTCCCTTGGGCGGCTTTGCCGCCTGCACCAGCCGGCGGATCAGGTCGGGCGCGAGACGGCTTTAGCTTCACAGCACGCCGGCTATCTCCGCCGAGACGGTCGCCTCGAACTGCCGGAAATTGGTCCGGAACATCTCCACCAGCTTGCTTGCTGTCACATCGTAGGCTTCCTTGTCGGCCCAGGCGTTCCTGGGGTTCAAGACCGCCTCTTCCACCCCCGGACAGCAGGTCGGGATCTGAAGCTTGAAGGCGGAGTCCTTCAGGAAGGCGCCCGCGTTCAGGGTGCCGTCCAGCGCCGCGTTCACCAGGGCGCGCGAGTAGGCGATCGGCATTCTGCTCCCGACGCCCGGGCCGCCGCCGCTCCAGCCGGTGTTGACCAGCCAGCAGTGCACCTGGTGGGTGCCGATCTTCTGTCCCAGGAGCTCCGCGTAGAGCGAGGAGCGCAGCGCCATGAAGGGGGCACCGAAGCAGGCGGAAAAGGTGGCCTGCGGCTCGGTGATGCCGGCCTCGGTGCCTGCCACCTTAGCCGTGTAGCCGGAGAGAAAGTGGTACATGGCCTGCTCGGGTGTCAGGCGCGCGATGGGCGGCAGCACCCCGAAGGCGTCGCAGGTGAGCATGATGACGTTGGTCGGGTGCCCCCCGGTGCTGGAGGGGACGATGTTCGGGATGTGGGTGATCGGATAGGAGGCCCTGGTGTTCTCGGTCAGGGAGGCGTCGTTCAGATCGATCCTGCGGGAAAGGGTGTCGATCGCCACGTTTTCCAGGATGGTGCCGAATCTCCTCGTGCACTGGTAGATCTCCGGCTCGGACTCCCGGGAGAGGTTGATGATCTTCGCATAGCACCCTCCTTCGAAATTGAAGACCCCGCTGTCGTCCCAGCCATGCTCGTCATCACCGATCAGCTGCCGGTTGGGCGCCGCCGAAAGGGTCGTCTTGCCGGTTCCGGAGAGACCGAAGAATATAGCCACCTCCCCGCTTTCCGAGGCGTTCGCCGAGCAGTGCATCGACATCACCCCTTTTTGCGGCAGCAGGTAGTTGAGGACGGTGAATATGGATTTCTTGATCTCGCCGGCATAGCTGGTGCCGCCGATAATGACCAGTCTCTTCGCGAAGTTGATGATGATGAAGGTCTCGGAATTGGTACCGTCGGTCTGAGGCAGGGCATGGAAGGAGGGGAGGTCGATGACGGTGAACTCGGTCCTGTGGGTAGCAAGCTCTTCCGGGGTTGCCCGCATGAACATGTTGCGCGCGAAGAGCGAGTGCCAGGCCCGCTCGGAGATGATCCGCACCGGAAGCCTGTGCTCGGGGCTGGCACCGGCAAAGCAGTCCTGCACGAACAGGTCGCGCCCCTGCATGTAGACGGTCATCCTCTTGTAGAGAACGTCGAACTTGTCCGGATCGAAGGGGCGGTTCACCTTTCCCCAGTTGATGTGCTCGCGGCTGGAGGGCTCGTCGACGATGAACTTCTCGTTGGCGGCTCTGCCGGTATAGTGGCCAGTCTTGACAGTAAGCGCCCCCAGGTGCGAGATGAGCCCCTCTCCGCGCCTGACCACCTGCTCGTAGAGGACTGCCGTCGGAGAGGTCCAGTAGATGAGGTTGGCGTTTGTTATGCCGTGTTCTTCTAGTCCCGTGCTCCTGGTGATGTCATTGAGTTTCACGTTCTGGTCTCCTCTGTCTCGAATTCAGGCCCGCTAGAAAGATAGCAGGTGAAGAAGGGATTGCAACAGTAATGCGGACGTAAAAAGGCCCCGGTCTTTCGATCAGGGCCTTTTTATGTCTGTTGCTATTGGATCTTGACTTAGATTTTGTTAGTCGTTATAGCCGTCATCCTCAGGAGACGGTGTGAACTGCTCCCAGTGTTCAGGAGAACGCCACAGCCCGGAAAGAATCAGCTCGCGTATGTGGAGGAACTCTTTCGGGAGGCGGTCGTACATCTTGACGAACAGTTCCTCGTGAGAGAGGATCTCCTCCTTCCAGACGTCCCGGTCGATGGACATCAGTTCGTGATACTGCTCGCGCGAAACGTCGTTCAGTCCGTTCCAGTCGATATCCTCGTAGCGCGGCATCCAGCCGAGCGGGCTTTCCACCGATGCTCCGCGGCCGTTGGCGCGGTCCACGATCCATTTCAGGATGCGCATGTTCTCGCCGAAACCGGGCCAGAGGAACTTGCCGGCGGCGTCCTTTCTGAACCAGTTGACGCTGAAGATGCGAGGCGGGTTCGGGGTGGTGCGCCCCATCTGCAGCCAGTGGTTGAAGTAGTCGGCTACGTGGTAGCCGCAAAACGGCAGCATGGCGAACGGGTCGCGCCGGACGTTGCCGATGGCGCCGACGGCGGCCGCGGTGGTCTCCGACCCCATGGTGGCGGCCAGGTAGACGCCGTAGCTCCAGTTGAAGGCCTGGTAGACGAGCGGGATCACGTTGTTGCGACGGCCGCCGAAGACAAACGCCTTCATCGGCACGCCCTTGGGGTTTTCCCATTCCGGGTCGATGGAGGGGCACTGGCTGGCCGGCGAGGTGAAACGGGAGTTCGGGTGCGCCGCGTTCCTGCCGCAGCCGGCGGTCCAGGCGTTGCCCTGCCAGTCGGTCAGCTGCGCCGGTGCCTCGTCGGTCATCCCTTCCCACCAGACGTCGCCGTCCGGCGTCAGCGCCACGTTGGTGAAGATCGAGTTGCCGGCGCAGGAGATCATGGCGTTCGGGTTCGACTTCATGGAGGTGCCGGGAGCCACGCCGAAGAAGCCCGCTTCCGGGTTGATGGCGTAGAGCTGGCCGTCGGGGCCGGGCTTGATCCAGGCGATGTCGTCGCCGACGGTGGAAACCTTCCAGCCGCTGTTCTTGAAGTTGTCGGGCGGCACCAGCATGGAGAGGTTGGTCTTGCCGCAGGCGCTCGGGAAGGCGGCGCCCAGGTAGGTTTTCTCGCCTTCCGGGGACTCGATGCCGAGGATCAGCATGTGCTCTGCCAGCCACCCCTCGTCCTTGGCGATCTTGGAGGCGATGCGCAGCGCCAGGCACTTCTTGCCGAGCAACGCGTTGCCGCCGTAGCCGCTGCCGAAGGACCAGATGGAGCGCTCCTCGGGGAAGTGGACGATGTACTTCTCCTTGTTGCAGGGCCAGGGAACGTCCTTCTGGCCGGGCTGCAGGGGAGCACCGATCGAGTGCAGGCAGGGGACGAATTCGCCGTCGCCAAGGACGTCGATCACCTTTTTGCCCATGCGCGTCATGATCTTCATGTTGACGGCGACATAGGGGGAGTCGGAGATCTCCACGCCGATTTTGGCGATGTTGGAGCCCAGAGGACCCATGCTGAAGGGGATCACGTACATGGTGCGCCCCTTCATGCAGCCGTTGAACAGGCCGGTGAGGGTCTTCTTCATCTCCTTGGGCGGCATCCAGTTGTTGGTCGGGCCGGCATCCTGCTTGGCGAGACTGCAGATGAAGGTGCGGTCCTCGACACGGGCGACGTCGCCGGGATCGGACCAGGCGAGATAGCTGTTCGGGCGTTTATCCTGGTTCAACTTCTGAAAGGTTCCGCCCTCCACCAGCTGGTTGCAGAGGCTGTTATATTCTTCTTCTGAGCCGTCACACCAGTGGATCCGCTCGGGCTGACACAAAGTGGAGACTTCCTTTACCCACTCCAGTAACTGTTTGTTCTTTACCTCGTAACTCATGCCCATTCCCCTCCTTGTGATTTTCGGATTCGATAACATTTTTTGAAAGGCCGAACCTGCTGCTGCATATAGATTGCGCCTGAGGAAGAGGGAAAATGCGGGCCTCGGGGCGGTTTCACTGTCTCTGGAAAAGGCAGGCCGAAAGTGAGACGGACGGGCACCCTCGCGGAATTGGGGAGCCCAATGCTCTGACAACTGGATCTGCTTTTTATTGGCTTGCTTGACTGGGGATTCTTACTGACACAGTACGTAGGATTTTGTTGGGGGAGGTGGCAAGTGAGCCCCTCGCCCATGTTGACGATTTGCTCAGTGTGACCTCTGGGCAGTTAACAGAAATTCGCTTGCAGTCTCTGCCGTTACTCCTGAGATCGGTGCATCTGGTGATGTCATTGAGCGTCAATGTCGTCCCTTCCTGGACCCAAATTTAATTATGACAAAGTAACACAAAGAGTTCTAAAATCAAGAGCAAATTGCTGCCATACTGTTAATTGACACGCCGTCTCTCTCTGCTAGAGTTTTGCGGGACCTGACCCGTAAAAGCCGCCGGTCGGAGCTCTCTTGTTGAGGGAGCGCCCTCGAAGACGGATGTATACGGAATAAGGGGACGTTTTTTTAATCCCGGGTCCAGGACCCTTCGCCTGCGGCGGATTCGGCGCGCTCGCAATTCACGAAGTGCAGCACAACTAGAAACAGAGGGGGATAATAATGGAGCCATACATCTGCACCGTCTGCCAGTATGTGTACGACCCGTATGTCGGCGACCCGGACAACGGGATCCCGGCCGGGACGCCGTTCGCCGACCTTTCTGAAGACTGGGTCTGCCCGGTCTGCGGGGTAGGCAAAGAGGCCTTCGAGCCGGAGTAGAGCGCGCAAACAAAAGGGGGGATCACTCCCCCCTTCATTACAGATCCTGTAAAAGAGCTTCCATCTCCGCAGTAATACCCTGCAGGTCGCCCAGCTGCATGTCGCCCATGTGTGCCACGCGGAAGGTCTTTCCCTTCAGCTTGCCGTAGCCGTCGTCAAAGGCAAAGCCGCGCTCGCCGAGCCGTTTCTTCAAGAGCCCGAGGTCGGTGCCGCGCTCGTTGGTGGCGCAGGTGAGGGTGACCGAGCGGTACGGCTCGGCAGGCAAAAGCCCGAAACCCTGCTGCTGGGCCCACTGCCTCATGAACTGGGCCATCTCGGCGTGTCGCTGCCACCTGTTTTCCAGCCCCTCCGCAAAAATCCTCTCCAGTTGCAGGTCCATCGCATAGATGAGCGAGATGCAGGGGGTTGACGGGGTGTTGTCCTTCTCGTCGGCCGCAGCGTATTCCAGGAAGTCGAAGTAGTAGCCGCGTCCGGGGACGCTTTTGGCGCGCTCCAGCGCCCGCTCGCTGGCGCTGAAGACGGCAAGTCCAGGCGGCAGGGCGAAGGCCTTCTGCACGCCGAAGATGCAGCAGTCGATCCCCAGTTCCTCGACCGGGATCTTCAGCGCGCTCATCGAGGAGACCGTGTCGATGATGGAGACCACCTCCGGATATTTCCTGAGCACCTGGGCGATCTCGGCAAGCGGCGACATGACGCCGGTCGAGGTCTCGTTGTGGATGAGGGTGATGGCGTCGTACTTCCCGGTGGAGAGCGCGGAGTCGACCAGCTCCGGCGTGATCGGCTCGCCCCAGGCGACCTTGAAGGGGTCCGCCTCCTTGCCGCAGGCAAGCGTCACGTTATGCCACTTGTCGGAGAAGGCGCCGTTGCAGAAGTTGGCGCAGCGCCTGCCGACCAGGTTTCTCACCGCCCCCTCCATGACGCCGAAGGCGCTCGAGGTGGCGAGAAAGACCCGCTCCTCGGTGAACATCAGCTTCTTCAGCTTGTCGGTGACCCCTTTGTGCAGGCAGGCGTACTCCGGCATGCGATGACCGATCATGGGCGTTGCCATGGCGTTCAGTATTTCAGGGCTCACCTCGATCGGTCCTGGTATAAACAGCTTTTTGTGCATGTTGGAGGCTCCGTTTTGCTTTTGATATTGCGCTGGCAGCTTTGGGCGGCGGGAGGGGAGCCGGGCGCCGGTGAACTCGCGCCTGGTGCCGCTGCAGGCGGATGCAAAAAGTATCAGATGACAAAGGCTATGTCAATTCCCCCTTCTTTGGACGGCGGTACTCTTCAGTAGTGGCTGGAAACCGGAAGGATGAAGTTTGACTATGCGGGGAGCTGGGACCGGCGGCTCAGACGGCCATCTATCTCAGGAGGCTTTTGAGGGGATCTCGGACGCCCACTGGTTGCAACTCAGCTCCGGGACTTAAGGCAGTCCATCCGGCCTGATACTGGATATGCAGTTGCCGCTTTAAAAGTGTCTGGTTCTCGAAAGTCTACTTGGGCCTCAATGGTCAATGGCCGTCTGCTATTGGACCTGTTGATAAATCATTTGCCCCTTCACGTCGTAGAGCTCGACGGATGCTATTGCCAGGGTCTCTGCACCTGTTTGTGATGCAAAGGAGACTGCAGCTATTTCGCCGCTGCCGGAGAAAGGCGTGCTGCTGATAACGCCGATGATGATGCTCCCCGGGACGTTGGTATTTGGCTCCATGAGCCCGGAGGAAATCAGGCCGCTTCTGATCACAGTCGGGGAAGCCATGGTTGAACTGTCGTAGGTGAGGGTAAGCTTTAGGCCGGCAACGCCATCCATGTTGTCACCCTGGATCAGGTAATCACCGGAGGTGGCCCGAGCAATGGATACAGCGGGCTGCCTGTTTGCGGCCTCGGGGGTCCCACCTCCTCCTCCTCCGCAACCGGTGACAGAGAGGATTGCGGAGAGAACCAAACCTGTCAGGAAAAGTGCCGGCAATCTGGTGAATGTCAAGAGGGCCCCCTCTGCTATGCATAGTTTGATGGCCGACAATCTAAGGAAGATTCGGGTTTTGGTCTTGGAGAAATTTAATGTACCATAGCAGTCTTTGCGGAGAACTTCAAAACAATTGTTGGGAGTTGATAACTCCCAGCGCGGGTTACTGCTTGCTCGGGGGCAGGTGGCCAGGCAGTTGTGCCGAAAGCAGTTTAAGGTGCAGACCCGGGAAATAGAGACCGTCGGGTGCTTTGGAACTTGAGGCGGTCGGTCTTTTTTGCACTAGCGTAGTTACTTGCTTATTCTGCTGCAAAATGTTACACATTCTGGTTAGCTGTTAAATAACTTAGAGAAGAAAATGCTGCTTTTTTAACACCTTATTGGTCGCATTTTCCAAGCTGGATACCAATGAAACCTATTATTGCCATCGTCGGACGCCCGAATGTCGGAAAGTCTACCCTCTTCAACAGGCTGGTCGGGCGCCGCAAGGCGATGGTCGACGACATGCCGGGGGTGACCCGGGACAGAAATTACGCGGAGGTGAACCGCTTCGATGTGCCGTTCATCCTGGTGGATACCGGCGGCTTCGAGCCGGAGACCTCTGACCGGCTCCTGCAGCAGATGCGGGAACAGTCGCGCTTCGCCATGGACGAGGCCGACCTGATCCTGTTCGTTATGGACTCGCGCGACGGGCTCACCCCTGCCGACACCGAGGTCGTGGAGATGCTTCGCCGCATCAACAAGCCGGTTTTCTACCTCATCAACAAGGTGGATGGTGACCGGCAGGAGACCAATGTCGGGGACTTCTATGCGCTCGGGATCGATCATATCTATACGGTCTCAGCCGAGCACAACCGGGGCATCGGCGACCTGATGGACGACGTGCTGAGGGCGGTCCCTCCCGACACGGGGAGCGAGCTGGAGGAGGAGATCACCCGCATCGCCGTGGTGGGACGTCCTAACGTCGGCAAGTCGACCATGGTGAACCGCCTGCTCGGCTTCGAGCGGGTGGTGGCGAATCCGACGGCGGGAACCACCAGGGACGCGGTCGACACCCGCTTCACCGTCAATAAGAAACCGTATGTGTTGATCGACACGGCGGGGATCAGGCGCAAGGGGAAGACCGTTGAGAAGGTCGAGAAGTACTCCGTCATGGACGCGCTTCGCTCGATCGAGCGCGCGGACGTGGTGCTGATCGTGTTGAGCGCCGAGGACGGCGTCACCGAACAGGACTCAAAGATCGCGGGCTACGCCTACGAGGCCGGGCGCGGCTGCATCTTCGTGGTCAATAAGTGGGACACGGTCACCAAGGACAACGCCTCCATGGGCAAATTCGTGGAGGAGATCAGGCGCAGCTTCAAGTACCTCCCGTTCGCGCCGATCCTGTTCGTCTCGGCCACCACCGGCCAGAGAACCGGCAAGATCATCGCCGAGGTCGACCTGGTCATGGAGCAGTTCACCAAGAGGGTGTCGACCAGCGAGCTGAACCGGATCTTCACCCAGGCGATAGAGGAGAACCACGCCCCGCTCGACCAGGGGAAGCGGGTGAAATTCTTCTTCGCCACCCAGGTCGGCGTCAAGCCCCCCTCTTTCGTCATCTTCACCAACCGCCCGGAGGGGATCTACTTCTCTTATGAGCGATATATCATGAACAGATTCAGAGAAGCCTTCGGTTTCAACGGTACCCCGCTCAAGCTTATCTTCCGGGGCAGGGACAAGAAAGATGCCTAAATCATTCTTTACTTGACCGAAGTGATGGTTTAATATGACGTGAATTTTAAATCCACCTCCCACATGAGAAAATCGCACCCATGAGTCTTGTCGGCAATCTGGAAGACCTCGGGCTCGGCGAAATCCTGCAGATCGTAAGCCTTAGCAGGAAATCGGGCGTGCTATCCCTGGAAAGCCGGGGGCGAGAGGCGTGTATCATCTTCCGAAACGGACAGGTGATCCGGGCGAGCTCGACCACCTTCCAGCAGAACCTGGGGGAGGTGCTGATCCTGAAGGGGGTAATCGATCTTACCGTCCTGAAGCGCTCCCTGAGCATCCAGGCGGACGAGGGGTACAGGCAGCTGCTCGGCAGCATCATGGTCGACCGCTTCGGCATCAGCGCCGACGCCATCGAGACGGTGGTTAAAGAGCAGATAGAGAACGTGGTATATTCGCTGTTTGCCTGGGCGGAGGGGACCTTCGAGTTCGAGTTGCAGGAGACGGCCGGGGAGGAAGCCGCCAGGCTCGACCCGGTCCAGTTCATGCTCAAGCAGGGGTTGAACCCCCAGTATCTCGCCATGGAAGGCTCCCGCATCATCGACGAGTTGCGCCACCGCGGCGAGTCGGGCGAGGAGGGGGAGCTGGCGCCGGTCGCGGCGGACCTCGATTTCGCCTTCGATCTCTTTCAGGAGCAGTTGCCGCCCGCGCAGAAGCAGGGAGCCAACTGCCCTTTGGGCGACCAGGCGGCCGTCCTGCCGCACCCGGTGCCGCCGGCAGTAAGCAAAACCGTCCTTGAAGGCTCGCCAGCTCCCTCTGTTACTGCTGCCGCGGGTTCCAGGCTGCCGCTGGTGCTGGTGGACGACGACCCTTCCACCCTGGAGGCGCTGGCCCCTGTCCTGGAGCAGCAGGGGTACCGGGTCGATGCCATCCTGAGAAGCGAGGACGCCCTGATCAGGGTGGACAACCTGTACCGCGACGGACTGCGCCCTCTGGTCGTTGTGGACCTGATCATGCCGAGGATGGACGGCACCGGCATTCTGGGCGGGCTCGAGCTGATGGAGCTCGTGCGCAACAACTTCCCCGAACTCCCGATGCTCGCCCTGAGCGACTTTCCCAACGAAGACGCTCTGCGAAAGACGCGCGACATGGGGATTCCCCTCATCATGAAGCCGCTCAAAGGGGATCTTGAGGAGTCGCTGGCCTCCTTTACCCCGCAGCTCTTGGCGGCGCTCTCCCTTTCGGCGTCGTGCGGCGCCGGACCCGCCTGCAACCAGGTTAATATCGGAGACGAGCTGAGGCTTGAGATGGGCGAGGAGCCGGCACTTTCCTCCCCTCACATCGGCCGCAGCACCGGCCTTTCCAAGCTCAGGGGGATGCTGGAGGAGCTCAACAACCCTCAGCTGGGCGGAGGGGTCATCCTGCTGGTGCTCCGTTTTGCCGCCGAGTTCGTGAACCGTGCCGTCGTGCTGCTGGTGAAAAAGGACTGCATACAGGGGCTTGGGCAGTTTGGCCTCGAGGACCGGGACGACAGCGCCGACTCGCGGGTCCGAAAGCTCTCCATCCCGAGGGACGAGCCGTCGCTCTTCGCGTCGGTGCTTAAGACCCGCTTTCCGATCAAGGGGGAGGCCGACCATTCCCTCTGGAGCACTTTTTTCCTGAACCAGCTGGGGGATGCGCGTCCCTCGGAGGTCTTTGTGGGACCGATCGTCAGCGAAGGGAAGGTGGTGGCGGTGCTCTACGGCGACAACCTTCCGGAGGAAAAGCCGATTGGAGACACCGATTCGCTGGAGATATTCCTGGGTCAGGCCGGGATTGCCATGGAGAAGGCCCTGCTGCAGCGCAGACTGCAGGAGAGGGGCGGGGAGAGGTGACGTGAAGAGGATACTCATAGCAGAAGACTCCAACACCATGCGCTCGATGCTGGTATCGACCATCGATGAACTGGAGAGGTTTGCCATCGTCGAGGCGGCCAGCGGTTTCGAGGCGCTGCGCCTTTTGCCTCGCGAGCAGGTGGACCTCATCATCACGGACATCAACATGCCGGACATAAACGGACTGGAGCTGATAAGCTACGTGCGCAACAATCCGAACTACCAGTCGATTCCGCTTTTCATCATCTCCACGGAGAGCGGCGACAAGGATATGGAAAAGGGGCTCGCCCTGGGCGCCAACGAGTACCTGGTGAAACCGTTCGACCCCTCGAAGCTGCAGGAGCTGATCTGCAGGTACCTTGGCTGAAACTTCAATGCGGACAGGGGCGACCTTAAGTCCCGGGTGAGAGACTATGAGCGTTGAGCAGAACATGGGCAAGGCCGTGAAGGAGTTCCTGGCCGAGGCCGAGGAGATCCTGGATCAACTGAGTCTGGACCTCGTTTCGCTGAGCGACTGCGCGGACGGCGGGGAGTGCAGCCCGGACCTGGTGAATTCCGTGTTCCGCGCCGCGCATTCGCTGAAGGGGCTGGCCGGCATGTTCGGCTTCACCGAGATCGCCGAACTAGGCCACCACCTGGAGAACCTGCTGGACGCCCTGAGGCTCGGGCGGGTGGACCTGAACCAGGCCGTCATCAGCACCCTCTTCGAGTCGACCGAACTGCTCGGCGTGCTGGTGCGAAACGCCGCCCAGCAGAGCGGGGACAAGGTGGATCTCTCCGGGGTCATGCAGCGCATCAATAACTGCCTCGCCAAGGGGCCGAAAAACGACAACGACTCGCCGCTTGCCAGTCTGAACCTGCCGGAGCGGGTGCTCAATTCGATGACCGAGTACGAGGAACACCGCCTGCTGGAGAACGTGAAGAAGGGGCGGCGCATCTTTTCCATCCGGGTCTCGCTGCAGCTTGCCAGTTTCGACTCCGAGCTTATGGAGCTTACCGAGCAGCTTAAGCTTTTGGGCGAGGTGATCAGCACGCTTCCTTCCGCCTCCGGCGGGCTGGAGGCGGGGATCGATTTCGAGATCCTCTTCGGCACCGAGCTTAACACGGCCGAGCTGACCCCGCACATAGAGCGGGATCACCTGAGCATCAGCGCCTTCGGTGAGGAGTCGGCGCTGCCGGTGGCGGCCGGGGAACCGTTCTCCCCGCCTGCGGCCGTGGAAGGGGCGGTGACCGCGAAGAGCATGAGCCGCACCGTCCGGGTCGACATAGGGAAGCTCGATCTGCTGATGAACATCGTGGGCGAGCTGGTGCTCTCCCATTCCATGATCTCGGAGGTCGCCGCCCGCATGCGCCGGGACGGGTTGGCGGCGCCCGCGCAGGAGCTGGCCAAGGCGGCAAAAGGGCTGGAGAAGAAGCTTTCCGAGCTGCAAAAAGGGGTCATGGAGATCAGGATGATTCCGGTCGGCCAGCTCTTCGAGAAGATGTCCCGCATCGTTAGGACCATCTCCCGCGAGCAGGGGAAGAAGGTGGACCTGAAGCTTTACGGCGCCGACACGGAACTGGACAAGCTGATCATCGAGGACATCTCCGACCCGATCATGCATATCGTGCGAAACTCCATCGACCACGGCATAGAGACCCCGGAGCGAAGGGTAGCCCTTGGCAAGGAGGAAAAGGGGACCATCACGCTCTCCTCCTTCCAGAAGGGAAACCATGTAGTGATCCAGCTGGACGACGACGGCTCCGGCATCGATGTGGAACGGGTGAAGCAGAAGGCGAGGCAGCTCGGCCTGCTCGACTCCTCCTCTGAGATAAGCGACCGCGACGCGCTGGACCTGATCTTTCGACCCGGGTTCTCCACCTCCGACACGGTGAGCGAGATCTCCGGCCGCGGGGTCGGCATGGACGTGGTGCGGACCAACATCGCCGCGCTCTCCGGGATGATCGACATGGAGAGCGCCATAGGTTTCGGGACCCGGATCACCATCACGCTGCCGATCACCCTGGCCATCATCAAGGCGCTCATCATCTCGACGGCGGGGCGGACCTACGCGCTCCCCATCACCTCGGTGCTGGAGAGCATCCTGGTCGAGCAAAAGGAGATCCGCACGGTGGAGCGCAAGGAGGTGATCCAGCTGCGCGAGACCACTCTCCCGTTGCTGCGTCTTTCCGAGTTCTTCCAGCTCAAGGGGGGTGCTGCCGCGCCGGAGAGCTTCTACGTGGTGGTGGTCGGTGTGGCGGAAAAGCGGCTGGGCCTCGTGGTGGACGACCTCCTGGGACAGCAGGACATCGTCATCAAGTCGATCGGCGAGACCTTCGCCGGGTTCAAGGGGATCTCGGGGGCGGCCGACCTGGGTGACCAGCGGACCATCCTGGTCTTGGACGTGGGAAGTGTGATCAGCGAGGCGACTCGGGGGAGTGCCTGATGTACAAGGCTTTTTACGGCCTCAGGGAGAAACCGTTCAGCAAGACTCCCGATCCGCGCTTTCTCTACATGAGCTCCGGGCACCGCGAGGCGCTGGCCAGGCTCGAGTACGCGGTCGAGGAGAGCGAGATCGCCCTTCTGACCGGGGAGATCGGCTGCGGCAAGACCACGCTGTCGCGGGCACTCATGGACCGGGTCGGGGAGCGCTACCATTTCCTGTTCGTATTCAACCCGCGCCTGAGCGCGGATGAACTGCTCCGCGTGATCGCCTCGGGGCTGCAGGTGGGAAACCCCTCGCAGCAAAAGGACCTGCTGCTAGGTGAGATCACCGGCGCGCTCTACCGGATGCACGGCGAGGGGCGCCTGCCGGTGCTGGTGATCGACGAGGCCCAGATGATACCGGACCGGGAGCTCTTCGACGAGATACGGCTCTTGACCAATTTCCAGCTGGACGACCGGAATCTTTTGAGCGTCATCATCATGGGACAGCCGGAGCTGCGCGGCATGCTCGCCTCTGCCGTGTACGAGCCGTTTCGCCAGCGCATATCGCTTAACTTCCATCTCTCCCCGCTAGGCCTTGAGGAGACCCTGGATTACCTCGATTTCAGGATGGTCGCCGCCGGCGGCGACCCGGGGTTGTTCTCGCCTGATGCGGTGCAGCGCGTCTTCGAGCTCTCGGGCGGAGTGCCGCGCAGGATCAATGCGGTGGCGACCAATGCGCTTTTGATCGGTTTCGGCAGGGATGCCACCTGGATCGACGCCTCGGTGGTCGAGGAGGCGGCCTCGGAGCTGCTGAACTAGCGGTTTGGGTCCGGTGTTTTCAGGCGGTAAGTTGGCACAGGGTGGAAGCGATCCTCGAGGGGTAACCGGCATGAATCTGGCGGATATAAGAAGAAAGGCGCAGCTAAACGAAGAGCTGCAGACGGAGCTGCCGGCGCTACTCATCACCGCCGGTTTCGCCTGCGACACGGCTTCCCGGCCACCCGAGCAGCTCGAGTCGCAGGAGCCGCTTGAGTTGGGCGCGGAGTTCTGGCAGCCCGAACCGTCGGCCCCCTTTTCCCAACCCGAGCCGGTCGGCCTCCTTCAGGAGGAGCCGGAAGCTTTCGACCCGGTCGCCGTGATACTGAAGGGGCGCGAGTCCGCGAGCTTCGAGGAGGTCTCCCTCAAGGACGAGCAGGCCGCCGCCAGCCTGGAGCTGCTCTGCTTCAAGGTGGCGACCGAAGAATACGCCATCAGCATCATGGACATCAAGGAGATCATCAAGCCGCGCGAGGTGACCGAGGTGCCGCGGGTCCCTCCTTTCGTGAGGGGCATCCTCTCGCTACGCGGCAACATCATCCCGATCTTCGACATGCGGGTGAGGCTGGGACTCCCGGTTGCCAGCAGTTCCGAGCGGGAGCGGGTGGTGGTGGTCAACCGTCAGGGCGGGTTTTGCGGCGTGCTGGTGGACGAGGTGGTTCAGGTGGTGCGCATCGCCGAGGCGGGGATCGAGCCGCCGCCGGTCGTGCTTGAGGGTATTGACCGCGACTTCGTGCAGGGGATCGGGCGGGTGGCGGGACGCATGCTGATCCTGCTCGACATGGAGAAGGTACTGGACGTGGGGCTCTTGTAGGAATTCCGCCTCGCATGAACGGCGTCTGAGGGAGGACAAGGCATGGTAAAGAACAGGATACTGGTGGTAGAGGACGAGGAAAGTCTCCTCAAGCTGGAGAGCATTCTCTTTACCTCCAAGGGGTACCTGGTGACCGGGGTAAGAGACGGCAACAGCGCGCTGGAGGCGATTGCCGAGAGCCGGCCGGACCTGGTGGTGCTGGACGTCATGCTCCCTGGACTGGACGGTTTCCAGGTCTGCCGCGCCATCAAGGACAACCCGGAGACCTGCTCCATCCCGGTCGTCATGCTGACCGCCAAGAAGAGCAGCATGGACCTCGAGCGCGGCAGGCTGGCCGGTGCCGACGCCTACCTTACCAAGCCTTTCAAGTCGGTGAAGGTGCTCGAGGTGATCGGAGGGCTCCTGGGAGGGGTCAACCTCGGAATCGGCGGCAGGCCTGTATGAAGCAGGAATTGCAGGAAATCCAGGTCGCCTGCCTGAAAATGGGCGACGGGCTCTACGCAGTGGACATCATGCGCATCAAGGAGATCATCCGGCTCCCGAAGCTCGCCCCGCTCCCCCGGGCGCTCCCCTTCGTCGAGGGGGTGATCAACCTGCGCGGCTGCGTCATACCGGTTGTCGATCTTAGAAAACGTTTCGGATTGCCCCCGGCCGAGAACCTGGAGAACTCGCGTCTCTTGATCCTTGCGGTGGCGGGTCAGCCGCTCGGCCTGATCGTCGACGAGGTGGCCGAGATGATCACGGTCCCCGTGCGGGATTTGAAGCCGCCGCCCCGCGGGGTGCGCGTCCTGGGCGGCGAGTACATGGTCGGTCTCTGCCTTGTGCGGGAAACACCGGTCATGCTTTTGAATATCGACGCGCTGCTCAGTTTCCAGGAAAAGGCCGAGCTCGGCTACCTAACCCCCGGCCTCAACAAAAAGAGCCCTGCATGCTGATCGTCTGTCCCAACTGCAAGAATCGCTTTGAAGTGGACCCCGGCGGCTGCGAGGCTGTCAGGAAGCTGCGCTGCTCCAGCTGCCGGGCGGTGTTCCGGCTGGTCCGAAAGGCGGAAAGGGGGCGCGAGCCGTCCGCCCGGTTGAAGGTGGTGATCGCGAACGAAAGCGTCCCCTTTTGCCAGGCGGTGCAGAAGGTCCTCAGCTGCGAGCCGTTCGAGCTGTTCGTCTGCACCGACGGCAGACAGGCGCTGGAAACGGTGGAGAGGGTCTCTCCGCAACTGCTTCTTCTTGACGTGGCACTCCCGGTCATGTTCGGCTTCGAGGTGTGCGAGCGGGTGCGGCAGAATCCGGCCCTGTCAGGGGTGAAGATCGTGCTGATTGCCTCCATCTACGACAAGACCCGCTACAAGCGCTCCCCCAATTCGCTCTACGGCGCCGACGACTATATAGAGAAGCACCACATCCCCGACTCGCTGATTCCCATGATCTACCGCCTTGCCTGCGGGGGGATGCCGTCGCAGACAGGCGTCAGCGCCTCCCAGCTGGCGGTCCAGGAGCAGAGCCGCTGCGCCCTGCGGCAGGTGGAGGTGTGCGAGACCTCCTTTGGTGCGGGGGGAGCCGTTGACCCCCCTGCCGCTCTCCTTTGGCAGCAGATGCCGGCGCCGGCCGAGCTTTCCGAGGCGGAGCTCAAGGCCCGGCGGCTTGCCCGCATCATCGTGTCGGACATAGCACTCTACAATCAGGGGAAGGTGGAGCAGGGGGTAAGGGACGGCAATTTCTACCACCTTTTGGCCGACGACATCCGGGAAGGGGAGCTCCTTTACCGGCAGCGGGTCTCCTGCCGGGTGTGCGAGTCCACCTCCTTTCTGAAGGACGCCTACCAGGAACTCATCGACAAAAAGCGCGCCGAACTGCGCATCTAGGAGAGGACACTGTCTAGCAATTTGGAAGAAATTTCAGCCGGACTCCGCTCGCCGGAAGAGGAGGCGAGGCGGCTTGCCGTGGTCGCCCTGGCGGGGCACCCGTTCGACCTCAGCATGCGGCTTCTTTTCGTCGCCATGGCGGATGAGAGCTGGCGTGTCAGGAAGGAGGCGGTTTCCGTGCTGGTCGCAGCACAGCCGATCGGTATCGAGGCGGTCGAGGGGGTGATCGAACTCTTGCGCTCCTCCGACAACGCGGGGCTTAGAAACTCCGCCGTCGAGTCGCTGGAGAGGCTGGGAGCCCGCGCCGTGGAGCCTCTCTGCGCGCATCTGGACGATCCGGACCACGACCTGCGCAAGTTCGTGATCGACATCCTGGGAAGTATCGGCTGTACTTCGGCTCTGCCGCTGGTGGTTAAGGCGCTTGACGACCCGGATCCCAACGTGCGGGTGGCAGCCGTGGAAAACCTGGGGAAGCTCGGCGACCCGCGCGCACTCCCCTATCTGGTGAAGGTGCTCGATGGCGGCGACGTATGGCTCAAGTTCACCGTGCTGGACGCCCTGGCGCTGATCGGCGCCCCGGTTCCGCTCAACTCGGTCGCCCCGCTTCTGGGCGAGAGCCTGCTGAAGAGGGCGGCCTATGACTGCCTGGGGGCGCTGGGCGATGCCGGGTGCCTGCCGTTTTTGCTGCAAGGGATACAGGAACGGCCGAAAAATGCCCGTGAGGCCGCGGCCGTAGCGCTCATGCGGGTGAGGGGGCGTCTGACTGCCGAGGACCAGGGCCGGCTGGTCGACCTGCCGCTCGAGGCTTTGCGGGGCACCCCGGGAGCCGACGGGGTGATCGCCTCGCTGGCGAGCGCCGGTGCGGCGGCCCGCGAGCCGCTGGTGCAGCTGGCAGGTATTGTCGGCGACCCCCGGGCGGCACTCGCTCTGCTCGCCATCGCGCGCGAGGAGCGGTTGCGGCTAGCGTGCCTGGAGGCCTTCCGGGGGCTCGGCCCGGCCGCGCTGCCGGAGCTTTTGTCCCATTTCCCGGTCGCTTCCTCCGCTGAGCGCCCCCTGATCGCCCAGCTGATCGGGGAGCTGGGCGCCTCCCGGGGGGTCGACCTGCTCATCTCGGGCTTGCACGACGAAAGCCCGGATCTGCGGGCCTCCTGCCTTCACTCGCTGGGCCGGCTCGCCCCGCCGGACGCTCTGCGGAGCATGGCGGAGCTTTTGGATGACCACTATCCTCAGGTGCGGGAGGCCGCCCTTGAAGCGCTTATCCGCCTGACGGCTTGCGACCCGTCCGGACTTTGCGCGCTTTGCGCCGAGCTAGCCCAGTCGGCGCTCCCGCGTAAAAGGCGCGACGCGGCGCTGCTTCTATGCGGCCTGCGAGACGGCGAGCGGCTCTCCCTGCTGGCGAAGGACGAGGACCCCTCGGTGCGCCGGGCTGCGGTCACCTCGCTTGCCGGCGTCAGAGCGCCGCAGACGGTTGGCTACCTGGCCATGGCGCTCTCCGACGAGGAGCCGGAGGTGCGGGTGGCCGCCGCCCAGGCGCTCTCGGTAACGGGAGGGCCCGAGGTGCTGGAGCCGCTTCTTCTGGCCTTGAGCGACCCGGATCCCTGGGTACAGACCGCTTCGCTCAAGGGGCTCTCCTCCTTGGGCGACCCGGCGGCGCTTCCCGGCGTAAGCGCGCTTTTGGCCGAGGCGAGCGGTCCGGTGCTGATCGCCGGCCTGAGCGCGCTTGCCGCAGTCGGCGGTGCCAGCTCGCTTGGGCCTGTCGAAGAGGCGCTTTCCCATCCCGACGAGGACGTGGTGGAGGCTGCCATCGCCATACTGGCAGGCTTTGGCGGCGACTGGGTGGCAGCACACCGCGACGCGCTGATCGGGCATCCGCACTGGGGGGTGAGACGCTCCTTCGTGCGGGCCACGGCGCAGCTTATGGGGGGAGAGGCGCTCCCCTTGCTGGGCGAGGCGCTCGCCAAGGAATCGGATCAGCTGGTCAGAGACGAGATCGCCGCCCTCATGAGCAGGTTCGCTTGATGCTATACAGGGAACCGGAACTGCAGCTTAGCGAGGAGGAGTTCCGCCTGATCAGGGATCTGATTTACAGCCACTGCGGCCTGTATTTCGACTCCGACAGCAAGTACCTTCTGGACAGGCGCCTTTTGCAGAGGCTCAGCCACCACGGCCTTCCCGGCTTCAGGGAGTACTACCAGTTCCTGAAGTACGACCGCAAAAAGGACGAGGAGATCTCCGACATCATGGATCTCCTCACCACGAACGAGACCTACTTCTTCAGGGAGGCCTTCCAGCTGCGGGCCTTCACGGACGAGATCCTCCCGGAGCTTAAACTCCTGAAACAGCGGGACCGCACCCTCAGGATCTGGAGCGCCGGCTGCTCGACCGGCGAGGAGCCCTACACCATCGCCATGCTGATGCTGGAACTCGGTTGTTTCCGCGGGTGGCGGATCGAGATCGTCGGCTCCGACATCAGCCAGAGGGTCGTGCAGCAGGCCCGCAAGGGGGTCTACGGCAAGTCATCCTTCCGCGCCACCGAGGACCGCTACCTGGCGCGCTTCTTCACCGTGACCGAAGGGGGGTACCGGATCTGCGACGAGGTGCGCGAGCTGGTCACCATCAGCCACATGAACCTCTTCGACGCGAACCGGCTCGCCCTCTTGGGCAAGATGGACCTGATTTTTTGTCGTAACGTGATCATCTACTTCGACCAGGCCTCGAAGAAGCGGGTGCTCGCCTCCTTCTACAACACGCTGCGACCGGGCGGGTATCTGCTGCTCGGTCACTCCGAGTCACTCATGAATCTATCTACCGCATTTGCCCTGAGGCATCTGAAAAACGACATGGTATACCAGAAAACGGCTGCGACCCCGGGCGGGGTGACCCTGTGAAAAAGATACGCATTGTAGTGGTGGACGACTCAGCTTACAACCGCCGGGCCATCACCCGGATGCTGGAGGAGTTGGCCGGCGTGGAGGTGGTGGGATACGCCACCAACGGCGAGGAGGGGATCAGGAGGGTGATCGACCTCACCCCCGACCTGGTCACCCTCGACCTGGAGATGCCCCGCATGGACGGCTTCACCATGCTGCGCATCCTGATGGCGACCGCCCCGGTCCCGGTGATCGTGATCAGCTCCACAGGCGGCGACGAGAAGGTGTTCAAGGCCCTGGAGCTCGGGGCGGTCGATTTCATCGCCAAGCCGACCAGCGTCATCTCCGACGAGCTGCTGAAGATTCAGCACGACCTGCACGAAAAGGTGCAGGCGGTCTTCAAGCTGGACATGGCCCGGGTGCAGAAGAGCCGCCAACAGTCGGCACCTGCCGAGGCGGCGCTCCCCTTGGCCAGGTTGGTTTCGCCAGGCAGTGTCGAGGTGGTTGCCATCGGCGCCTCCACCGGCGGCCCCCCTGCGCTGCAGCGGATCTTCGCCGCTTTCAATCAGCCCCCCCCCTTCGCCATGGTGATCTCGCAGCACATGCCGGCCGGCTTCACCAACGCCTTTGCCGAGAGGATCAACCGGAGCACCGGATTCGAGGTGAAGGAGGCGAAGGACGGGGACGAGGTGTTTGCCGGGCGGGCGCTGATCGCTCCGGGCGGCAGGAACCTGCTCTTTGCCAGGATAGGCGAGAAGGTGGTGGCGCGGGTGGTGGCACCCGGGCCAAAGGATCGCTATATCCCATCAGTGGACGCCATGTTCTGCTCCTGCGCCGAGGTCTATAAAAACCGTATGCTGGCGGTCGTCCTGACCGGTATGGGGAACGACGGCGCCCAGGGGGTGCGGGTAGCCAAACAGCTGGGCGCCCAGATCGTGGCCGAATCGGAGGAGTCGGCCGTCGTCTTCGGCATGCCCCGCGAGGCGATAGCGACCGGGTTGGTGGACAGGGTGCTCCCCATGGACTCGATGGCGCGGGAAATTGCCCATCGTAGCGGCTATCTGCCGCGTTTTGGCTGACTCTTCAAGGACCGAGGTGCGCATGCAAAAGGACGATGATCGTTTGGTTCACAACAGGGGTGATGAGTTCCTGCAGGTGTTCAAAAAGGGGGCCGAGTTCACCCAGGACCTCCTGAGAGAGAACGAGCGGCTCCGCTTTCGCCTGCTGGAACTGGAGAAGAACTCCGGGACGAGCGGGGAGGCGCCGGACGGCGAGCTGAAAAAACTCTCCGAGCGGATCGCCAGCCTGGAGCAGGAAAAGCAGGAGATCCTGGGCCGGATCCGCCAGATCGAGGAGGAGAACCAGGATTTCGCCGCGCGCTATCTGGAGATAGAGGACGAGAACAACAACCTGGCCAATCTCTACATCGCAAGCTATCAGCTCCATTCGACGCTCGACTTCAAGGAGGTGCTCCAGATCATCACGGAGATCATCATCAACCTGATCGGGGCGGAGGAGTTCGCCATCTTGCTGCTCGACGAGAAGAGCGCCGACCTGCATGCGGTGGCAAGCGAAGGGGTCGCGCGCGAGGAGATACCGCTGGTCAGGCTGGGCCGCGGGGTGATCGGGGAGGTGGCGAGCTCGGGCGAGAGCTATTACGCCCGGGAGGTGGACCACTACCAGCGCGATTTCGCCGCCCCGATGGTCTGCATACCGCTCAAGATCAAGGATCACGTGATAGGGGTGCTGGCGATCTACCAGCTGCTGATGCAGAAAAAGAAATTCGCCCCTGTGGACTACGAGCTGTTCACGCTTTTGGCCGGACACGCGGCCACCGCCATCTTCAGTGCCAGGCTGTACAGCGACTCCGAGCGCAAGCTCTCCACCATCCAGGGGTTCATCGATCTCTTGACGAAATAATCAGCCAAGTGCCATGGGGGATCAGGCCAGATGTCAGAATACAACGTTTTAATAGTTGAAGACTCACCTACCATGAGGCAGCTCATCGCCTTTGCCCTGAAGAGGATCCGGGGGGTGAGGATCGTGGAGGCGAGTGACGGGGTCGACGGGCTGAAGAAGCTCTCCTCCGAGCGTTTCGACCTGATCCTCACCGACATCAACATGCCGATCATGGATGGCCTGAAGCTGGTGAGCCTGGTCAGAAACGACAGCAACTACAAGTCGATCCCGATCGTGGTGATCACCACCGAAGGCGCCCAGGAGGACCGCGAACGCGCGCTCGCCCTGGGAGCCAACGACTACATCACCAAACCTATCCAGCCGACCAAGATCCTTGACGTGGCCAAAGCCCTGCTGAAGATCAGCTAGCACACGCTTTTGGGGAAACTGCAGGTTTCACCCGTTTACTCCTTTCGGCAGTATTCCCCCCCCCTTTTTCCAGGAGGGGGAGCCGGATTACTAGATACAGACTACACATTAAGCTCCGGTAAACGGATGCAGGGAAGGCGGCTTTAATGGAAGAGAGATACAACCCTAAGGGTGTCGAGGACAAGTGGCAGGAATTCTGGGAGCGTAACCAGAGCTTTAAGGCGACGGCGGACGCCGGCAGGAAGAAGTACTACCTGCTGGAGATGTTTCCCTATCCGTCCGGCCGCATACACATGGGGCACGTCAGGAACTACTCGATCGGCGACGTGATCGCCCGCTTCAAGAGGATGCAGGGGTACAACGTGCTGCACCCGATGGGGTGGGACGCCTTCGGCATGCCGGCCGAAAACGCGGCCATCCAGCACAAGAGCCATCCGGCCAAGTGGACCTACGAGAACATCGCCTACATGCGCGGCCAGCTGAAAAGGCTCGGCCTCTCCTACGACTGGGAGCGGGAACTGGCCACCTGCGATGTCGACTATTACAAGTGGGAACAGAGGATCTTTCTGGAGATGTACCAGAAGGGGCTCGCCTACAAGAAGGTCTCCGCCGTGAACTGGTGCCCCAAGTGCGAGACGGTGCTCGCCAACGAGCAGGTGGAGGACGGCTGCTGCTGGCGCTGCGACAGCCCGGTAGCACAGAAGGAGCTGGAGCAGTGGTCCTTCAGGATCACCGGCTACGCCCAGGAACTGCTGGACGACACCTACAAGCTTACCGGCTGGCCTGAGCGGGTGCTCACCATGCAAAGGAACTGGATCGGGCGCAGCGTCGGCTGCGAGATCGAGTTCCCGCTGGAGGGAGCGCTCTCCAAGATCAAGGTGTTCACCACCCGGCAGGACACCCTGTTCGGCGCCACCTTCATGTCGCTGGCAGCCGAGCACCCGCGGGCCCTGCAGCTGGCTACCGACGCCCAGCGTCCGGAGGTTGAGGCCTTCATCGACAAGGTGAAGAAGACCGACCGCATCAAGCGCAGCTCCGACGACCTGGAGAAGGAAGGGGTCTTCACCGGTTCCTACTGCATCAATCCGGTCACCAATGTCCGGATGCCGGTCTATCTAGCCAACTTCGTGCTGATGGACTACGGCACCGGCGCCGTCATGGCCGTGCCGACCCACGACCAGCGCGACTTCGAGTTCGCCCGCAAATACCGGCTCCCGATGCAGGTGGTGATCACCCCGGAAGGGGAGAGCCTGGAGGCCGGCGCCATGAGCGAGGCCTTCACCGGGGAAGGGACCATGACCCACTCCGGCCGCTTCGACGGGATGTCCAACCTGGAGGCCAAAGAGGCGATCGCCGACTTCCTCGAGAAGGAGGGGATCGGCAAGAAGACGGTGAACTTCCGCCTGCGCGACTGGGGCATCTCGCGCCAGCGCTACTGGGGAAACCCTATCCCGGTCATCAACTGCGACCTCTGCGGCGTGGTCCCCGTCCCGCTCGAGCAGCTGCCGGTCGTGCTGCCGATGGACGCCGCCTTTACCGGAGAGGGGGGAAACCCCCTGGCGCGAGTCCCCGCCTTTGTCAACTGCAGCTGCCCGCAGTGCGGCGAGGCTGCCAGGCGCGAGACCGACACCATGGACACCTTCGTGCAGTCCTCCTGGTACTTCCTTCGCTACTGCTCGCCGAAGTTCGCCGCAGGACCACTGGACCGGGAGCAGGTCGAGGCCTGGATGCCGGTGGACCAGTACATAGGCGGCATCGAGCACGCCGTCTTGCACCTGCTCTACGCCCGTTTCTTCACCAAGGTGCTGCGTGACCTCGGCTACTGCAAGGTGGACGAGCCGTTCTCGAACCTCCTGACCCAGGGGATGGTGATCAAGGACGGGGCGAAGATGAGCAAGTCCAAGGGGAACGTGGTCGACCCCAACGCCCTCATCGAGCGCTACGGTGCGGATACGGCGCGGCTCTTCTCGCTGTTCGCCGCCCCCCCGGAGAAGGATCTGGACTGGAGCGACCAGGGGGTGGACGGGAGCTACCGCTTCTTAAACCGCGTCTGGCGGCTGGTCTACGAGGTGCTGCCTGCCGTGAAGGGCGCCGGCGCCCCGCAAGTCGACAAGCTGAGCGACCAGGGGAAAAACCTTCGGCGCGCGGTGCACAAGACCATCAGGAAAGTGACCGAGGACATCGAGGACCGCTTCCATTTCAACACGGCCATCGCCGCCGTGATGGAGCTGGTGAACGCCATCCAGGCCTTCGATCAGAAGGGGGCGCCGCAAAACGTCGCCGTGGTGCGTGAGGCTGTCGAGTCGGTGGTGCGGCTGATCGCCCCCTTCGTGCCGCACTTCTCCGAGGAACTCTGGGCGGAGCTCGGCCATGAGGAGACTCTGGAGCAGGCGGGATGGCCCGGTTACGACGCCGAGGCGACGCTCGACCTTGAGCTTACCGTGGTGATCCAGGTGAACGGGAAACTCAGAAGCAAGCTGACTGTGCCCCCTGACGTAGAGGAGGAGGCTGTCAAAAAGGCGGCGCTGGCCGACGAGAAGGTACAGCCGTTTCTTGAGGGAAAGAGCGTCAAAAAGGTGGTCTACGTCACCGGCAAGCTGGTGAACATCGTCGTTGGCTAGTTTCCGTCCGGAAAGGGTGCTTTTCCGCCCTGGCGGCGTCAACCTTCGTTCTTGCTTGTGCGGCGTACTTATGTACGCCTCCGCGCAACCCCTCGGTTTCCTTGCCAGGGCGAAAAATCCCTCCTTTCCGAATCGGAAACCAGCAGTTTCCGTCCGGAGTTTCCGGATGGAAACTAGCTAGGGGGTGAGTCTGGCTTAAGGTGCCAGCAAGGAGGGTCTGCCTGAGAATCATTTTTACAGCATTGATAGCTTTGAGTCTGGTCAGCGGGTGCGGCTACCATCCGGTGGTCATGCGCGGTCCTCTTGCCGGGGCGAACGGGGTGGACGTGACCCTGTTCGTGAACAAGAGCTACCGCCCCGGGCTGTCGGCAATCCTCGCCCGGGATCTTGTGGACCAGTTCGCTCTTCGTACCGGAGGTCGCGTGCTCCCGGCCGATCAGGCGGAGTTGGAGCTGTCCGGGGTGATTCTCTCCTACGCGACCGTGCCGGTCTCCTATTCGGCGCTCGACACCATCAAGGAGTACAAGACGGTGATCAGCGTGCAGGCGACCCTGCGGGAGAAGCGTACCCTGAAAGTGCTCTGGAAGGGGGAGCTGGTCGAGGAACAGGCCTATCCGGTCAACGCCAACCTCGCCCTGCAGCAAAACGCGGAAGAGGCCGCCACGGCCAAGATCAGCAGCCGGCTGTCCGAGAGGATCTGGCAAAAGACCGGCGAGCGGTTTTGAGGTAGCGGATCCATCTCTCCAACCCTTTACGCCGCCCATTTCAGCCTTTCGCTGGGTGGGCGGTTTTTTTACAACAGCGAAGCGCCGAGTCCGGCTGTAAAAAAAACAAAGTAAAACCTGTGGCCACGGAGAACTTCTGAGAACTTCGGAGCAAAGCCAGTGCGGTAAGTCTGCCTCAGATTTTCTCCGTGGCCAAAGGTTTACCGCCTTTTAATGGACAGCAGAGCCAAAGCACACTATATTCCGACTGGCCTCTCAGTTACTGCCGGAGCTGTAAAGCCGCCTTCCCCGCAGTTGGAGGAGAGGTCCGAGTTTTCCAAAGGAGCAAAAGTCATGGGTGATCCCGATGTCCGTTGGCAACAGCGATTCGATCAGTTTGAAAAAGCGTTTTCACTTTTGGAGGAGGCCGTCAGCATCGAGCAGCCGTCGGTAGTCGAGCGGGCTGGACTGATTCAATTCTTTGAAATGGCGTTCGAACTCGCCTGGAAGCTGCTAAAGGATTTCGAAGAGGCGGAAGGTTTCCTGGTGAAAAGCCCGAGAGATGCCATCAAGCAGGCGTTTGCAGCTAACATCATCACCCGAGGTCACGACTGGATAGACGCGCTGGAGGACAGGAATCTCACCACCCATACCTACAATGAAGAAACGGCCATCGAGGTCGAGCAAAAGATACGGGGAAAGTATTTCCCGCTTTTAAGGCTGTTGCACCAGGACTTCAGCATCAAAGCGAGCGGCTGACCATGCCCTATGGCCTGCTGGACAGAGACATGCTGTATCTTCTTGAGGCTGTCAGATCCTTCCCGGAAATTTCCCAGGTCGTGCTGTTTGGCTCTCGGGCCAAAGGGGACTACAAAACAGCCTCGGACGTGGACTTGGCCATTAAAGGGGCCGCCGTTACCTATGATACTGCGGTAAAGCTGGCGGATATCCTGAACGAAGAGAAACCGCTGCCCTATTTTTTCGACGTGGTGCATTATGAGTCGATCAGAGAGCCACGCCTGGCCGAGCATATAGACCGCGTGGGTGTAGTGCTTTACAGCAAAGAATCAGAACGGGCAGAATAGAACCGAAGCACTAATCGTTTCCCTCCCCCGGAGGGGGAGGGTCAGGGAGGGGGCGTCGGTTCTTCGTAGAAGCCGCAGCCTTCCCCCCACCCATCCTCCCCCCGCTGGGGGGAGGAGCAGGTACCCGCAATGCCAAACGGAGGGCAGGCTGCCCGACGGTCAAAGGCCGTAAAGCGCCAGTGGCACGCGGATTGGGGGAAGGGAAGACTCCATAGATGAAAAAGGCGCAAGAGGTCAAGTCATGAAACCGGAAGAGTTCAATAGGGCGATGGAAAAGGGGGCCTTGGCTCCCCTGTATCTTCTGTATGGCGACGAGCCGTACCTGGTGGAGCGCGCGGTGAAGAAGCTGCTGGATCGCGCGGTCGATCCGGGCTTTCGCGACTTCAACCTGAATGTCTTCTACGGCAACGAGTGCAAGGGGGACGAGGTGTTCGGCGCAGCCCAGACGCTCCCCATGTTTGCCGAGCAAAGGGTCGTCCTGGTCAAAAAGGGGGGGGAGCTTTCGGCCGGCGCCATGGAGGTGCTGCTCTCCTACCTGCAGGACCCCTCTCCCGGCACCTGCCTCGTCCTGCAGGCGGAAAAGATCGACGGCCGCAAGAAGTTTTTCGCCGAGTTCAAAAAGCGCGGCGAGCTGGTGGAGTTCAAACGCCCCTACGAGAACCAGCTCGGCCCCTACGTGCGGGACGAGGTGCGGGCGGCCGGCAAGAAGATCGATGCCGCTGCCGCCGAACTGCTCGGCTATCTGGTCGGCAACAACCTGCAGGAACTGGTCTCCCAGATCGAGAAGCTCTGCACCTACTGCGGGAATAAGGAACTGATAGGGATCGCCGAGGTGAAGGCGATCGTCTCCGATACCAAGGTGGAAAGCGTCTTCGAGTTCACCGACGCCCTGGGGGCGAAGGACCTTGGCAAGGCGCTGCGCTTGTTGATCTCCCTGCTTTTGGACGGAGAGGCGCCGCTGCGCATCCTGGGGGCCGTGGCGCGCCATTACCGGCAGCTCTGGCAGGTGCGGGAGCTTTTGGACCGGAAGGTTCCTGCCGGAGAGCTGGCCAAGGCGGCTGGGATCAATCCCTATTTTCTGAAGAAGGTGACCGATCAGGCGCGCAACTACCAGGTGAGCGAGCTGAAGCTCATCTTCGAGCGGATGCTGGAACTGGATCTCGCCTGCAAGTCGGGAGGCCGCTCCGATGCGCTTTTCGAGCGCTTCGTGATGGACGCCTGCCAGGGGTAGCAGGGCCGTTTTAATCCGGACGCAAAAAAGGGGATCTCCGAAAAGAGATCCCCTTTTTACTGTTTCTGCCAGGCGGTTGCCGTTGTTACTGAGCCAGTGTGTTGACCAGCTTGGTGAGACGGGAAACGTTCCTGGAAGCGTTCGAGGTGTGGATGATACCCTTGGTCGCTGCGCCGTCGATGACCGGGATGGCCAGGGCCAGGGCGGTGTTGGCAGCTGCCTGGTCTTTGGTCGCCACAGCTTCGCGGACACGTTTTATGAAAGTACGCAGGGTGGAGCGGACATGCTTGTTGCGGTCCGTTTTCTTCTCCGTCTGCTTGATCCTTTTGATTGCCGATTTGTGATTTGCCAAACTGCACCTCCGAGTATTTTAAGTAGAGCTTTTGAGTTTTCGAAAGTAGAACTTATACCACTGCCGGACTGCTGGTGTCAAGCAGAAATACGAGCCGTCGGCAAAAAGCGCCGGACGCCGCTAGCGAATTTGGTAACATACCACTCTTTGCCCGGCATTTCCAGCAATTTGTTCAGCCTACCATTCTTCCTTCTGCTTCTCCGCAAGCTGCTTAATGTAGATCTCCGGACTGGTCAGCTTCAGGATCTCCTTGTCCGTATAGCCCAACTCCTTCAGGTTCAAGACACCGTTGGGCGCATGGCAGTTGGCGCAGTTGAGCGCCTTCTCCTTGGTCACCAGGTGGTTGCTTCCGAAGTAGATGGTCTGCCAGCCGGTCACGGCGTTTTTGGCGACCGCCGCAGGGTTCTTCATGCCGAGGGTCCGTGCCGCGGACTCGACTCCCGCGCGGGTGTTGCCGTTTGCCATGGGAGGGGCGAAGTCCATGGAGAGCAGCGCACCGCTCTTTTTGTCATAGAACGCCTTACCCTGGAAGATCTTGAACGGGGTGATCTTGCTCTTGCCGTCCCGCTTGCTCCCCTTGGGCCCTATGAAATGCGGGGTGTTCTTCACTCTTCCGTTGTACCAGGCGTAGACCGGCGTGGTCTCGTTCGCCTCTTTCTTCAGCGTGGTCGGCTCGTAGAACTTGTCCGAACCCTGCTCCCAGACCGTGAAGTCCTTGGCGAAAGCTCCCCCCGTGCGGGTGATGTGGCAGGTCTGGCAGGCGACCTTTGCCGAATGGCGGTTCAGGCCGGCGTCCTTGTGCGGCTTGCCGCCGTGGCAGGAGAGATCGGCGCAGGATAACAGCACCCCGTCGTTCGCCCAGTTATTGGGGTCGAGTCCGGTCGGTATCTTGTGGCTCTTCGCTTTGTGGCAATCGACGCAGACCATCCCTTTTGCCGCATGTACGTCGGTATCCTTGGTGAAGGCGAAGCCACGCTTGACGATGACACCCCCCCCGGCCGCTTCATGGCAGACCATGCAGTTCTTCACGGTGGGCTTGCCGATGGAGAGCGCCGCCTTGGTGCTGCGGTCCTGCCCCATGACGACCTGCCCCTTCTCGTCCTTGAAGGCCTTTCTCTGCCGGAAGTCGTAATCTGTCGAGTGGCAGACCAGGCAGTCGATCGCCTTTTCCGCCTCGGCCCCCGTGCTCCCGACGTCGCTCAGATGGTTGCCGGGGTGGCAGGTGTTGCAGCCGGAGAATTTGGTCTTCCCGGTTTCCGGGCTTTTGGGGATTTCCTTCAGGTTATTCACGATGTCGTTGCCGTTGCACATGACATAGATGCGGTTTTTCATCCCGTACTCTTTCTTCGGGTCAAGTCCATCGACGTTGGTTACCTTGGAAGCGTGCTTCCAGTGCACCGTGTCGAGAAAGGCCTTGGCCGTCCCCGGGTGGCACTCCTCGCAGGTCTCCGGTCCCTGGTAGCCGCTCTTTTCTATGGACTCCCTCCCCTCATGAACCCCGGCCTGGCTTGTTGCCGCCATGGCGACCACCACGAGCGCTGCTGCGATACTGGTTCTGTACATTAACTGCCTCCTAACTGAGCGTATTTTAATTTGTCATATATATTAAAACAACGATATATGTGACCAAAAAGAAGCGCTGTAATCTGAAAAATTACAGCGCACAAATAATGGCCTGTGCCAAATATCTAGCAGCCTGCAGTTTTCCTGAATAACTTTGCTACATTTTTGCCTTCAACCAACTCGTACTTGCAGCGGATCTCGTCACCCTCGCCGATCCTGTGGTCCTTGAACTTGTCCAGGGTTAGCTCGTCGTTAATGGTGATAAGAATCGGTTCGGCGGTTTTGTTGTCCTTCAGGGTGGCGGTGGCAGTCTTGGCGTCCTTGCCGGCCAGCTCGATCTTGGTGATCACGCCGACAAACTTGATATCTTCCGCATCGGCGGTCGTGCTGAAGCTGAGAATGCTCATTGCCGCGATTGCTACCAGTACCATTGTCGAAAAAATTTTTCTCATCTTGTTCTCCTTTAGTGGGGGTGGCAACCAAGGCTGCCACCCCCTTTTTCAGATGCAATACGAAGCGGACGTGGGTCCGCAGGGTGCAACAGTCGGGATTAGAATTTAACCTCGAGAGTTGCGTAGATGTTCTGTGCCTTTTTCAACGGGGTGAGCAGCATCATGTCGTTCTGGCCGACCTCGGAGATCTTGACCGGTGCGCCTACCCAGTTGTTGCTGCCGGTATATTCGAAGTCGTACATCTGGTAGCCTACCCTGACGAACGCCTTCGAGAGGTGGGAAGAGATCGGTTTCAGGTTCAGTTCCTGAATCAGATACGTTTCGTACACGTTGCCGCGGGTTCCGAGCTTGGCGGTCCACATGTCGTCCGCTGCGGGTGCGAAGGTGATCCAGTTCTTGGAGCCGTGGTTGTATTCGAAGCCGAGTTTCGTCTTGGTCGGCTCGAAGTCGTAGCGGGCGCCAACGTACGCGGCATAGCCGGTCTTGTCCTTGGGTGCTTCGGGGCCAAAGAATTTGCCGGTCATCAGCCCCTGAAAGCCCGCCGCACCCGATACGTTGTCGTTCGGGTGGGTGACGCTCACCCCGGCATCGCCGAAGATGTTCAGTTTGCCAGGGCCGACGTTCTTGACGGTGCTCATGGCGCCTGCGCCGTACCAGTCGATGTCGCCCAGGTTGGTGGAAGGGGCGGTGTCGCCAAAGGCCGTGTTCTTCATGACTGGGAAGTCGAATATGTTGAAACCGCGATTCCACTGCATCCAGACCCGCAGCGGATCGGTGTCGACCGGGATGATGGCGACTCCCAGCATGTCGGTGTCTTTGACGCTGTTGCTCGGGGTTTCGAATCCGCTTTCGAAGCCGCGGCCGTAGCAGAGCTTGGCGTAGGCGCCCGGTAATGCCTCGACGTCCGGGGCCCAACCGACCGTCATGCCGTCGAAGGCGTAATCGACCAGCAGCGCGGGGGTGCCGCCGCTGCCGGGGCGCTCGTTGTTCAGGCGCAGGTTGGAGGGGGCGCCGTCCGTGGAGGGGCGACGGCCTACCGAGAACCAGACCGGCTGGTCAGCGATGTTGGACCAGGTTGCATAGGCGCGGTCTACGTTCAACAGGCTGCTGGAGGGGACGTGGCCCAAGGTGCCGTCGAAGACGCCGACCCGGTCGGCGAAGTACGGCGTGGAGCCTCCGTTGGTGACCGCGGAGTCGTCCTGGGAGCCGAAGGCCTTGTAGGCCAGCAGGCGTACGTTGACCGTTACGTCCTCGGTTGCCTTGGCGTGCAGGTTGAGGCCGAGGCGGTTCGTGTAGAGCAGGTTGTTTTTAGGCTTGTAAGCCGGGACCAGCGCTGCATAACCTCCCCCCTCTGGAGGAGTCATAAGCAAGCCAGCCATTTGCTGCTGGAGGACGATTTCGGCAGGTGTGCCAGCGGGGAGCGGACTCATTAATCCCGTTACCATGCCATTTGCTGCGGCGTAGCTTGTCGTGTTCTGCATGCCTGTGGCAAGTGCCATGAACTGTGATAAGGGCTGGCCCGTAACGGAGCCGCCGCCGAATAAGGTGCCTTGTAGTGCGTTCTGGGCATTGGTGATCGAGCCGAAGGCATCGGTGTAAGCCTTGGTCTCCCCCCGCAGGCTGTCGAGCCTGAAGCGGTAATCGCCGCTGATGCTGAGCCATTTGCTGAGCGTCTTGTCCTCGAGCCTCTCCACCTTCCGGGTCAGGTCGTCAACCTTCTGCTGCAGGGCCTGCTCGTCAGCCAGCGCGGCGGCAGGTGCAGCAAGCGCAAATACCAGCGCTCCCGACAACAGTTTCTTCAGATTCCTGTTCATGTAATCTCCTTTTGTGCTTGCTGCTTGCTTGAACTGACCATAGATGAGGGCCATCTATCGCGCCGTACAGTGCTGCTATTCATGCTCCGCTTGAGAGATCGGTTGAACGCTATTATCTCCATGGGGCGGGTGGTCGTGCTCCGGATAAATTTCTTGCCGGGGAGCCTCTCATGCCTTTACGAGCGAAACGTATCTACTTGTTCTTATATGATTAACGCGTCAGGGCGACGAGCTGGTACAAGGAAAAATTTGACTGGAAGATAAGCTGGTAGCTGCAATAATGAGAGAGTTTGGTCCTCATTAGTCTTATAGATCCGATAGTGAATGGTGTCAATATAATTATTTCACTATATATATCTGCGGAAATAATAATATTATGTTCTATTCCTTATGGTTCCTGGCCGGCCCAAGCTGTATCATTCCGCATGCCAGCAATAGCTGCTGAGCCGACAAATTCCGGGCTGTTCTGATTCGTGCCATCTCGGTTTATGGCTGCCTTTTCATGTTAATGAGAGCAATAACCGGGCCATGTTCGTAATATCTGAATATTGTTATGTTTGGATTATGGAGTGCCTTGCCGCCGTAGCGATATGACCGTAATGTCCGGCCTTTTCGCCGGTTTATCCTTGAGCCGTTCTCAGACCCTGAACCATCCGACCATGCCGTTCAGATCGGTGGCCAGGCGGGAAAGGTCATTGGAAGATTCCCGGATGCCGCGGCACGACCCGCTTAACTCGCGGGTAAGAAGCGCGATCTCCTCGACATGCTGAGAGACTTCGCTGCTGGTCGCGGACTGCTCTTCTGTGGCAACCGCGATGCGGCGGACCATGTCGGTGACCCGATCCACGTACTGCACGATACGGTCTATGGCTTCCAGGGTGGCGTTGACCTCGCAGAGGACAGTGCTGACGGTCTGCCGTTCCTGGTGCATCAGCCCCACCGCTTGGGTCACGCTTAGCTGCATCGCTTTCACAGTGCTGGTAATGTCGGCCGTGGCGTGAGAGGTCCGCTCGGCAAGCCCCCTCACGCTGTCGGCAACCACGGCAAAGCCGCGCCCCTGGTCGCCCGCCCTGGCCGCTTCGATGGCTGCATTCAGCGCCAGCAGGTTGGTCTGGTCAGCGATATCTCTGATCAGGGTGACGATGTCGTTTATCTGCGACGACTGGCCTCCCAGTTGCTCCACCTTGCCGGCCGTACTCGTGAAGGTATCGGAGAAGCGCTGAAGTTCTCGCACGGTGGACTGCATCGCCAGTTTACCCTCCTCGGCGATCTCTTTCATCCTGTCCGCCGCTTCCGCAGTTTCGGCGCTGCTTTTTGCCATATCCGTGGTGGTGGCCGACATCTCCGTCATGGCCGCAGCCGAATCCCCGGCCCTTTTTTCCTGGCGCGCCGCGCCGCTCTCGAGCCCCTCTGCGGTGGTGGCCATCTCCACTGAACTGCTTGCCAGCGTGTCGGTTGCCAGCCCGATCCTGCCCACTATGTCGCGGATGCTCCCCACCATCTTCGCCATGGAGGTTTGCACCTGGCCTACCTCGTCCTTGCTGCTGGCCGCCAGGCTGACGCAAAGGTTTCCCTCCGCCACCTGTTCCGCCGTGGCGATCAGTTGCTCGATGGGGCGGGTAATGGAACGGTAGATCCACATGCCGACCAGGCTGCCGAGAACCGCCGACCCCACGGCGATGGCTAGAATCAGGCTCATGCTGAGGCGGATGGTCCGGTTAACTGCTCCGATCGCTTTCTCCTGCCCCCCTTGGGCCACCGAGACGGTCTGTTTTCCCTTCTCCGCCTGCTTGGCTACAATGTCCCGCAGTCTTGCCGCACCGTTTTCCGCCTTCATCTGCAGTTGCATCTTCTGGTGGAGTTTTGCCAGGATTCCTTCCTGCATGAATATGGTTTCCCTGATACTTCCCAGCGACCTGTCAGCCTGTTTAAGGACTTCCAGTTCCCTTGGGGCGCCGGCACTCTGCAGCAGAGACTCCACCGACCTTGCGACAGAGGCAGTTTTCAAGTACTGCTGGTTCATTTCGGCAGCGATCGCCTCAAGCTCCGTCTCAGTGGAGACAAAAAACAGCCGCGCCGTGAGCCCCTCCAGGGATTTGCCGAGGGATACCAGGTCGGTGTTGCTGGACAGCACATTTACGGCAATGTTTGCCTTCGTCAGGTAGCGCGGCAACTTCGGATAGATGATGGCGCTGATTTGTTGCGAATTGTCCACCTCGTCCTCGATGGTGTCCATGATCTTCACGAAGGCATCGCCGGCCTCCCTGAAAAGGGCTTCCACGCGCTGGGAATCTCCACCTGTCGCCTGGGCCTTGGCCAACTCCTCCATCCTGGCACTGAAGGCAGCGACTTCCGCTCCGATCTGCTTGTTCTGCCTGACGTTGCTGTTTTGCAGAATCTTTTTCATGGCGACGGCAAGCCGCTCGTGGGCCGGCTTCTTATTCTGCGCGCGCTGCAGGTCGACGAGGAGGTACTGGACATCTTTAAGGGAGACCTTCAGGGTCTCGATGCTGGCGAGCTTCTTCGAGGTCTTGTCCGCCTCCTCGTTGGCGGTGGCGTAGGCCGCCGAACTGGACTGCTGCAGTGTCTTCACCTTGCTTTCCAGTTCTCGTATCCTGGCGTTCGCCTCCCGGGCCCTTTGGGCAATGTGCGCATTCGCCTCCGCTGATTCCCGTTCCGAGCGGAGCTTGGCAGTCATCGTCGAGAACAGTTCGCCGGCGATGCCGTTCAGTTCTCCGGCGGCCTCCAGTTTCTCGCCTGAAATGCCTTCCAGGCTCTCCTGGCTCCTTTTCACCTCTTCCAGCGATTTTTCCGCTTCTCCCCTCGCCGCGGCGAATTCCGGCTCGTTGCGGGCGGCAATCACCTTTATAAGGTCCGCCGTCGCCCCTTGGAGCGCCCGCTGGAACTCCACGGTCCGCATCTGGAACGGGGTGCTCTTTTCCGTCAGGTAGGAGAGCTTCCCCTTGATGGACCTCATACTTATGAAGCTGGTAACCGATACTGCTCCGACCGCGAAAATTACGATAGAGGCGTTCAAAATCAGCTTGGAACGGATCTTCATTGATTACCCTCTGTTTTAGCGACATTCGCCGTAGTATTTCCGCACAGCTTACGTGCCTTATCGGCGTCAGCGGTAAATCCTGAAGAAAAAGTTTTCGCTGATGCTTCCTCGCCTTCAAGATCGGCCGAGTCGGTTGCCGGCTAAAGAACGGGACGTCGGGTCTGCGGCCTCCATCCAGGGGCTGGTGTCGGGCAACCCCTTAGCGTAAACTCTGGCAGGCTTTAAATATGTTGACGAGCTGAGGTGAAACTGCGTAATATTCATCCATTTAGCCATTAGGGAAACTCAAGTGAAACAAGAAAAAATGCTCTATCTGGAGACCTTCGGCTGCCAGATGAACGTGAGCGATTCCGAAAAGATAGCCTCGCTCATGAAAGGGATAGGCTATCAGCAGACCGCCGACCCCGCCCTGGCGGACCTGATCCTGCTGAACACCTGCAGCATCAGGGCTAAGGCGGAACAGCGTGTCTACGGCCACCTCGGCAAGTTCAAATCCATGAAATCGACAAAGCCCGGCCTCATCATCGGAGTGGGAGGCTGCGTGGCCCAGCAGGAGGGGGAAAGGCTGCTGAAAAAGGCGCCCTTCGTGAACCTGGTGTTCGGCACCCATAACCTGCACCTGCTGCAGGAGATGGTGAGCGGAGCGGAAGGGGGGAAGCGGAGCTCCGAGACCTCCTTTCTGGACGACGAGAAGAGGTTCGACCTCTTCCCTCTGGCCGAGGCCGGCGCGGGGGTAACCAGGTTCGTCACCGTCATGCAGGGGTGCGACAACTTCTGCGCCTACTGCATCGTGCCGCACGTGCGCGGCCGGGAGATCAGCAGGAGTGCCGCCAAGGTGATCGAGGAGGTCGCGGCACTGGCGGCAGCAGGTGTGAGCGAGGTGACGCTCCTTGGCCAGAATGTGAATTCATACGGCTTTACCAACCCGGATGAGCCGGATTTTCCGGCGCTGCTGAGGCAGGTCTCGGCCATCGACGGGATCGAGAGGATCCGCTTCACCACTTCCCACCCAAAGGACATCTCACAGCGGCTGATCGACTGTTTCGCCGACCTGCCAAAGCTCGCCCCTCACATCCACCTTCCCGCCCAGTCGGGAAGCGACGCGGTGCTGAAGAGGATGAACCGCGGCTACACGCGAGCCGAGTACCTGGCCAAGGTGGCGTCCTTGAAAGCCGCCTCCCCCGGCATCCAGTTTACCGGCGACATGATCGTCGGCTTTCCCGGCGAGGACGAGGCCGCCTTTCAGGAGACCCTCGCCCTGATGGAGGAAGTCGGGTATGCCGACCTCTTCTCGTTCATCTATTCCGCGCGTCCCGGGACCAAGGCCGCCGACTATCCGGACGAGACGCCGCATGCCGAGAAACAGGGGCGCCTGGAGAGGCTGCAGGCTGCCCAGAAAAAAACCACCCTGGCCAGAAACGAGAGTTTTGCCGGGAGCGTGCAGCGGGTGCTGATCGAAGGGCCCAGCAGCTCCGGCGAGTCCCTGTTCGGCAGGACCGGCGGCAACCGCGGCACCATCATGCCGGGTGATCCCGCGCTGGCCGGGCAGGTGCTGCAGGTGAGGATCGTCGAGGGGCTGCAGACGATCCTCAAGGGAGAGATCGTGCATGAATGAAATGGGGAGGAACAGCTCGAGCATGTATCTAGAGATGAAGGTGTACGGCTTCGCACTGGACGCCATTGCCCAGATGCCGGTGATCATCCTGAAGGATGCGGAGGAAAAACATGCGGTGCCGGTCTGGATCAATGCCTCCGAATCGGTCTCCTTTGCGGCGGAATTCGTCGGTCGCGAGGCATCGGTCAGAACCGGCCGAAAGGATGTCTTCACGACCCTTGTGGAGCGGCTCGGCATGAGTGTTTCCAGCATCGTGATTGAAAGCCTGCGGGACGGTGTCTTCACGGCGTCGGTGCGTCTCGCCTCGGCAGACGGCGAGGAGATGAGGCTGGAGCTCCATGTCAGCGAGGCGATGCTGCTTTCCCTGAAATACCGTCTGCCGGTGCTGGTGGACCGCGAGCTGCTGACGCAGGCGTCGACGCTAGACATGGGGGAGGAGGGGTTCGCCAGGGAGAACAACGCCCGCCGCTTCGTCGATTTCCTCGATCAGCTCGATCCCTCCACCATGGGCAAGTATCCGATGTAGGATTGGCATTGCTGCCCGCGATCACTGCCATTAAAATTCTGTAGGAGCGGCATTCCTGCCGCGATTGCAGCAGCGTAATCGCGGCAAGGAATGCCGCTCCTACACGGGTCCTCGCCGAATCAGCACCTCCGGGGGGAGACATGCTGTCGCCGGTTGAACTAATTAAAGGTTAGGGGTAAGGTAAGAGCCGATGGACGGTTTTTCACTGGGCCCTCGATCGTGAGCTGATTTTTCGGAGGTTGTATGAGAGACACATCTTTTGAATTCCTGCAGCAGTTACTGGCGGCGCCCAGCCCCTCGGGGTACGAGCAGCCCGCCCAGCGGATCTTCCGCTCATATATAGCGCCCTTCTCGCAGGTGGCAACCGACGTGATGGGAAACGTCTTCGGCATGATCCCGGGGGCGGGGGAGAACCGGCCGCGGGTGATGCTGGTGGGGCATTCGGACGAGATCGGCCTTCAGGTGCGCTACCTGGACGACAACGGCTTCATCTACTTCTCTGCCATAGGCGGAGTCGACCCGCACATCACGCCGGGCATGCGGGTGCATATCCACACTGCCAAGGGGAGCCTGAACGGCGTGATAGGCAAGAAGCCGATTCACCTGATCGAGCCGAAGGAGCGCGACAGCGTCATCAAGCTCGACGCGCAGTACATCGATATCGGCGCCGCCAGCAAGAAGGAGGCGCAGGAGATGGTCCGGGTGGGAGACCCGATCACCTTCGCCGTCTCACTGCAACGGCTGGCCGGCGACCGGGTCACCTCCCGGGGACTCGACGACAAGGCGGGAAGTTTCGTGGTAGCCGAGGTGCTGCGCCGGGTCGCCGCCCTCCCGGACCGGCTCCCCATCGACCTCTACGGGGTCTCCTCCGTGCAGGAGGAGGTCGGCCTGCGCGGCGGCACCACCAGCAGCTACTCGGTGAACCCCGATATCGGCATCTGCGTGGAGGTGGATTTCGCCACCGACCAGCCTGACGTAGACAAGAAGCACAACGGCGAGGTAGGTCTCGGCAAGGGTCCTATCCTCCCCCGGGGCGCCAACATCAACCCGGCGCTCTTCGAACTGCTCTCAGAGACAGCCGCCCGGGAGAACATCCCGGTGCAGTATACCGGCATAGCGAGGGCGACCGGGACCGACGCCAACGTCATGCAGATCTCCCGAAACGGGGTGGCTACCGCGCTGGTGAAGATACCGCTTCGCTACATGCACACCCCGGTGGAGACACTCTCGCTGTCCGATCTCGAGGCGGCCGTTAGCCTGATAGTGGCCACGCTGGCCCGCATCGGCAACAAGGAAGACTTCGTGCCGAACTGACCCAAGGGGATATCGGAAGAGGAGACTTCCTCTTGCCCACTCCCCGGCAGCCCGCCAACTTCTCCCTCCCCGGGAGGGGGAGGGCAGGGGAGGGGGAACCCGAACACGAAGTAGAAGGCGGCCGCGACGGCGGATCAGGATTAATCCGGCCAGTCGGGTCAGCAGCTATTCAACTGCAGTCGCGAACGCCGCCTGGTCAGCCGGATGCTTGTCGGCTTGCAGATGAAATCTTGCCTCCCATTAGCCTATTTTAAGTTGACTTGGGGTGCGCCATGTAATAAGTTTTTCGGTTAATATCCTGCGCCGTAACAACAAAAGGAGTCCCCCCCTCATGTTAGAAAGCAACCTCCCCGAAGGTCTTACATTTGACGACGTCCTGCTCCTGCCCGCCCACTCGCTCATTCTCCCCCGCGATGTTGACCTGACCACCAGGCTCACCGCCAACGTGATACTGAACATACCGCTGGTCAGCGCGGCCATGGACACCGTCACAGAGTCGAGGGCGGCGATCTGCATGGCGCGCGAAGGGGGGCTCGGCTTCATTCATAAGAACTTCACCATTGCCGAGCAGGCGATGGAGGTTGATAAGGTCAAGAAAAGCGAGTCCGGCATGATCGTCGACCCGATCACCATGCGGCCGAACCAGCGCATCCGGGAGGCCCTGGAGATGATGGCGAAGTACCGGATCTCCGGGGTGCCGATCACCAAGAGCAACGGCAAGCTGGTCGGCATCCTGACCAACCGCGACCTGCGCTTCGAGACCAATCTGGATCTGCTCATCTCGGACCGGATGACCAAGAAGAACCTGGTCACCGTGCCGGTCGGCACCACCCTTGAGCAGGCCAAGGAACACCTGAAGCACACCCGGGTCGAAAAGCTCCTGGTCGTCGATGACGACAAGAACCTGAAGGGGCTGATCACCATCAAGGATATCGAGAAGATAAAAAAATACCCGAACGCCTGCAAGGACTCCCTCGGCCGCCTGAGGGCCGGCGCCGCAGTGGGACCCACCCCTGACGTGGACGCGCGCATCGACGCGCTCATGAAGGCGGGCGTGGACGTGATCGTCATCGACACGGCTCACGGCCATTCCCAGGGGGTGCTGGAGGCGATCAAGCGCATCAAGTCGACCTTCCCGGGGCTGGAGCTTGTGGCCGGCAACATCGCCACCGCGGACGCCGCCGAGGCGCTCATCAAGGCTGGGGTCGATGCCATCAAGGTCGGCATAGGCCCGGGCTCCATCTGCACCACCCGCATCGTGGCAGGGATCGGGGTCCCGCAGATAACCGCCATCGCCGAGTGCTCAAGGATCGCCAAGAAGTACGGCATCCCGCTCATCGCCGACGGGGGCATAAAGTATTCCGGCGACATCACCAAGGCTGTGGCGGCCGGCGCCGACGTCCTGATGATCGGCTCCCTGTTCGCAGGTACCGAGGAATCCCCCGGCGACACCATCCTCTACCAGGGGCGCGCCTACAAAGGGTACCGCGGCATGGGCTCCATTGGCGCCATGAAGGAAGGGAGCAAGGACCGCTACTTCCAAAGCGACGTGGACAGCGAGGTGAAGCTGGTACCCGAGGGGATCGAAGGGATGGTGCCGCTGCGCGGACCGCTCGGCGCCAACGTGCATCAGCTGATGGGCGGGCTGCGCGCCGGCATGGGGTACACCGGGAGCCGCACCATTGCCGATCTGCAAAAGGACGGCCGTTTCGTGAGGATCACCGGAGCCGGGCTCAAGGAGTCCCACGTGCACGACGTCATGATCACCAAAGAGGCCCCCAACTACCGCATCGAGAAGTAGGGCGCTGCTTCGGCCTGGCGCTGCGGGTTGAACACGCAGCACCCAAAGGCTGAAACCGGCTGTATATACGACTTTCGCGAAACGCCCGCTGCGAGAGGCGAACTTTTTCTTTTACGAGGATAAACATTGATGAACATCGACATACATTCCGAGAAGGTGCTGATCCTTGACTTCGGCTCCCAGGTGACCCAGCTGATCGCCAGGCGGGTGAGAGAGCAGAGCGTCTACAGCGAGATCCACCCCTACAACATGTCGCTTGAGAAGATCAAGGCCTTCGCTCCCAAGGGGATCATCCTCTCGGGTGGCCCCTCCAGCGTCTATGACAAGGACGCTCCCCACTCGGATCTCGGCATCTACGAGTTGGGGATTCCGGTGCTCGGCATCTGCTACGGGATGCAGCTGATGACCCAGCAGCTGGGAGGCTCGGTCGAGCGCTGCGACAAGCGCGAATTCGGCAGGGCGAGCCTGTCGCTGGACGGCACCAGCGAGATCTTCTCCGGCTTCGACGGCGCGGCCGAGGTCTGGATGTCCCACGGCGACCGGATCGAAAGCATGCCGGCCGGCTTTGAGCTGATGGCTCACACGGACGGCTGTCCCGTGGCCGCCATGAAGGACGAAAAGCGCCGCTTCTTCGGGGTGCAGTTCCATCCGGAGGTGGTGCACACCCCGCGCGGCGACGAGATGCTCGGCAACTTCCTCTTCAACATCTGCGGTTCCCAGCCGACCTGGACCATGGCGAACTTCATCGAAACCGAACTAGCCTCCATCCGCGAGAAGGTAGGGACCGGCAAGGTGCTCTGCGCCCTGTCCGGCGGCGTCGACTCCGCAGTGGTTGCCGTTTTGATCCACAAGGCGATCGGCGACCAGCTGCACTGCGTCTTCGTGAACAACGGGCTGCTCAGAAAGGGCGAGGCGGAGAAGGTGGTGAACCTCTTCACCAAGCACTTCCGGATCAACCTGCAGCACGTGGAGGCGACCGACCGCTTCCTGAACATGCTGGACGGGGTATCCGACCCGGAGCAGAAACGAAAGATCATCGGCAACGAGTTCATCTATCTCTTCGAGGAAGAGGCGAAAAAACTGGGTCAGGTCGATTACCTGGCACAGGGAACCCTCTACCCGGACGTGATCGAGTCGGTCTCCATCAAGGGACCCTCCTCCGTGATCAAGAGCCACCACAACGTGGGCGGGCTCCCCGAGAAGATGAACCTGAAGCTGTTGGAGCCGGTCCGCGAGCTCTTCAAGGACGAGGTGAGGCTCCTGGGCAAGGAGCTCGGCATGCCGGACGAGGTGGTCTACCGCCAGCCGTTCCCGGGCCCGGGGCTTGCCATCCGCTGCATAGGCGAGCTGAGCGCCGAGAAGCTGGAGATCCTGCGCGACGCGGATGCCATAGTCATCGAGGAGATCAGGAAGGCCGGCTTGTACCGCGATATCTGGCAGTCCTTTGCCGTGCTGCTGCCGGTGAAGACGGTCGGCGTCATGGGAGACGCCAGAACCTACGAATTCACCGTCGCGTTGCGCGCGGTTAACTCGCTGGACGGCATGACCGCCGACTGGGTGAAGCTCCCCTACGAGCTTTTGGGCAGCATCTCCTCACGCATCATCAACGAAGTGAAGGGTGTCAACAGGGTCGTCTACGACATCAGCCAGAAGCCCCCCTCGACCATCGAGTGGGAGTAAGCCCGGCTGGTTCTTTGGGTAACTAGTTTCCGTCCGGAAAGGGTGCTTTCCCGCCCTGGCGGCGTCAACCTTCGGGCTTGCTTGTGCGGCGTACTTATGTACGCCTCCGCGCAACCCCTCGGTTTCCTTGCCAGGACGAAAAATCCCCGCTTTCCGAATCGGAAACCAACTGTTTCACATCCGGAGTTTCCGGATGGAAACTAACTAAATCGCGGTAGCCGGCCCTCTCGACCCGGCTACCGCGTTTTAGTAAGTGTGGGAGGGAAATCCATGCAGGCGGTCAAGCTGCTCATCTTCGACCTGGACGGTACGCTGATCGACTCGCTGCCCGATCTCGCCAGTGCGACCAACCACATGCGCCAACGCTTCCAGCTTCCGGCACTCTCAGCCGAAGCGGTGCGCGGGCTGGTCGGTCAGGGCGCGCGTTCGCTTGTCGAGCGGGCGCTGCCGGGCCTGGGAGCCGGGGAGATCGAGGAGGGGCTGGAGATATTTCTGGGCTACAACCTCTTGCACATAGCCGACCAGACCAGGCTTTACCCGGGTGTTGTCGAGACCCTGCAAGTGTTGGAGGGGCTGGGGATTCCCCTTTGCGTCCTCTCCAACAAGAACGTAGCACTCTGCCGCGAGGTGCTTTCGCAGCTCAAGATAGCGCGCTTCTTCCCGAAGGTTTTCGGCGCCGACTCATTCCCCTTCAGAAAGCCCTCGCCTGAGCCGGTGCTGGCCATTCTGAAGGAATTTGCAGTGGCGCCCGGGGAGTGCATCCTGGTCGGGGACAGCATCAACGACATCGCGGCGGGGGGGGGAGCGGGGGGCG
>Ga0209317_1000377_pt1 | contig 55125 bp, 59 predicted proteins | sample RifGroB2_FD_183994 | JGI IMG/M metagenome (GOLD analysis project Ga0209317, IMG submission 183994) | Soil microbial communities from Rifle, Colorado, USA - Groundwater B2 (SPAdes) (version 2) | ecosystem: Environmental > Terrestrial > Soil > Unclassified | place: Rifle, Colorado | collected...
TCCGATTTATTTGGCTATTTGGCAAAATAGAAGAATATGAAACAGGATCTCAAAAAACTTTACGCCGCGCAGGCCGCGGTCATCAAGGCCATGGCGCATCCCACCCGCCTTTTGATCCTTAACGCCCTTAAGAAGAAGGAGACCTGCGTCTGCGAGCTGCGCGACCAGGTGGGCGACGACATCTCCACCGTCTCCAAGCACCTGCTGGTGCTTAAGAACGCCGGCCTGGTGGCCGCCCGGAGGGAGGGGAACTGGCTGCATTACCGCCTCACCTGCCCCTGCGTGCTGGATTTCACCGACTGCATCAAAGGGGTGGCTAAATGAACTGGAAAGACGAGTGGAAGTGGCTGGCGGGTTTCGTGGCGGGTTTCTTCCTGCTGTATTTCCTGCCTGTGGGGCACGCCCGCTTTGACGGCGCCCTGACCGAGGCGCTGGAACTGGCCAAGTGGTACACGCGCGAGCACGTGGTGCTCTGCCTTATCCCGGCCCTGTTCATCGCCGGCGGCATCTCCGCCTTCGTCAGCCAGGCCTCTGTGATGAAATACTTCGGGGCCAGGGCCAACAAATTCCTCTCCTACGGCGTGGCCTCCGTCTCGGGGACCATCCTGGCGGTCTGCTCCTGCACGGTGCTGCCGCTGTTCGCCGGCATCTACAAGCGCGGCGCGGGCCTGGGCCCGGCCATCGCCTTCCTCTATTCCGGCCCGGCCATAAACGTGCTGGCCATAGTGCTCACCGCCCGCGTGCTCGGCTTCCAGCTGGGCGCCGCGCGCGCCCTGGGCGCGGTGGTGTTCAGCGTGGTGATAGGTTTCGCCATGCATTTTATTTTCCGGCACGAGGAGGCCGCCAAGGCCGCCGCGCAGGCCGACCTGCCGGAGCCGGAGGTCAAGCGCCCGCTGTGGCAGACCTCGCTCTATTTCGCCGCCATGGCCGCGGTGCTGGTGTTCGCCAACTGGGCCGAACCCGAGCCGTCGGACACCTTCTTTCATGCCGTCTACCAGGCGAAATGGACGCTGACGGCCGCAGCGGCCATTGGCTTGTGGGTGATGCTCAACACCTGGTTCGGCGCCGACATGAAGCGCCTGGTGATCTCCGCCGTCCCGGCGGTGCTGCTGGCGTTCTTTTACGGCGAAATGCCCATCCTTTCTTTCTCCGCCGGCTTTATCGGCCTCTCCTGGGCGCTGAACTCCTCGGGAGAAGGCGAGCTTAAAGACTGGTTCTCGGCTTCCTGGGACCTGTCCAAGCAGATCTTCCCGCTGCTCATCGGCGGCGTGCTGGTGTCCGGTTTCCTGCTGGGCCGCCCCGGGCACGAGGGTGTTATCCCCGGCGCCTGGGTGGCCTGGGCGGTGGGCGGAAATTCTTTCTGGGCAAACTTCTTCGCTTCTATAGTGGCGGCCTTCATGTACTTCGCCACGCTGACGGAGATCCCGATACTGCAGGGGCTGCTGGGGTCCGGCATGGGCAAAGGCCCCGCGCTGGCGCTGCTGCTGGCCGGCCCGGCCCTTTCCCTGCCCAGCATGCTGGTGCTCAAGAGCGTGATGGGGGTTAAGAAAACGGCGGTCTATGTTGCCCTGGTCGTGGTGATGTCGACTTTCAGCGGTATGTTCTACGGAGCTTTCTTTTAAGGAGACGCTATGAAAAAGAAAATACAGGTTCTCGGTATGGGCTGCCCCAAGTGCAATAAACTCTACGCCGCCGCCGAGGCCGCAGCCAAAGAGCTGGGTGTCGACTACGAGATGGAGAAGATAAACGATATCAACAAGATCACCGACATGGGTGTGATGATGACCCCGGCGCTGGCGGTGAACGGCGTGGTCAAATGTTCAGCCAGGATCCCGTCCTCCGAAGAACTGAAGAAGTTCATCGCGGAGGCGAAGTAAATGGCCGCGCCGGGCAAGGCCCTTAAATTCGTCCTGCTGGGCTTCGTGGCCGTCAGCATAGGCGCCGCCGTCTACAAAGTGGTCGGCCCGCCCTGCGGTTGCGCCGCCAGCGCCGCGGTTGAACCCGCTCCCGCGGCCGTTGTGGCTGAACCTAAGCCGGCGGCTCCGCCGGTAAAAAAACAGTCCGCCGCCGTCAAGACCGCGACAGTCTATTATTTCTATACCAATGCCCGCTGCTCCTCCTGCACCACCATAGAGGCCTATACCCGCGAGGCGGTGGAGAAGAAGTTCTCTGCCGGCTACAAGGGCTGGGCGGTGGCGTTCAAGGGCGTGAATATAGAGGAGGATGCCAACGAGCACTTCGTGCAGGATTACTGGCTGGACTCCAAGGCCGTCATAGTGCAGAAGTTCTCCGGCGACAAACCCCTTAACTGGGGCAAGCTCGACAAGGTCTGGACCCTTACCGGGGACAAGGACGCCTTTATCGCCTATATCTCCGAAGAAACCGGAAAGCTGCTGGACCAGAAATGAGCGCTGAATTCTGGGCGGCAATGGTTACGGCCGTATGGACGGGGGTTATCACTTCGGTGAGCCCCTGCCCGCTGGCTACTAACCTGGCCGCCCTGACCTATATTTCAAAACACTCAGGTTCCCATAAACTTGCGGTGCTGGGCCATGGGCTGCTGTACGCCCTGGGGCGGGCGCTGGCTTATATCGTTATAGGGTTCCTGCTGGTAAAAAGCCTGCTGTCCGCGCCGGCCTTCTCGTTCTTCATGCAGAAGTACGGCAACCAGGCGCTGTCTCCCATCCTGGTGCTGGCCGGCATGTATATGCTGGATATGTTCGGGCGGGGTTTCGAGGGCTTCAATGTCTTCGATATGTCAAAGTTCAAGGCTAAGGCCGGGGCGCTTTCCTCGCTGCTGATGGGGCTGCTCTTCGCGCTGGCCTTCTGCCCTATCTCCGCCGCGCTTTACTTCGGCGTGATAATCCCGCTGTCGGCCGGCAACTCCGCCCCGTTCGTCCTGCCGCTGCTCTACGGCCTGGGCACGGCCCTGCCTGTTATAGGCCTGGCCGTAGCGCTGGACTTCGGCTTTAAGAAGGTCTCCGCTCTCACCGGCCTCGCCGGCAAATTCGAGAAATACGCCAAGCCCTCCACGGGCTGGGTGTTCATAGCGGCCGGCGCCTACCTGGGCCTTAAATATATTTTCGGGATCGTCTAGCGGGGTCAGCAGCAGGTGCCGTCGTCGTCGCAGCTGCAATCCGGCTCGGTGCCTTTCAGAAAGCCCGTGCGCACGGCCTGCGCGCAGCCTACCCCTTTCTTAACGTAGATGGCGTCCGCCGGGCAATTGCCGGCGCAGGCGCCGCATTCCATGCACAGGTCCGCGTCGGTGACGGACGCTTTGCGCCCTTCTATCCTGAACACGGCGTGGGGACAGACCATGACGCACATGCCGCAGCCGATGCATTTGGCCGCGTCCAGCTTCAGCGTGGAGACTCCGCGCAGGTATTCCAGCTTCATAAGAACCTCCCTGCCGCCAGGATAGCCAGCCCGGCCGCGGCGGCCAGGGCGTGCGCCGGCATGGCCAGGCGCATTTCTTTTTTTACTCCGGAAAGGGAAGTGTAGGTGGAGGCGCCGGTGAAATCCAGTCCGACGAAAGAGGCGGCCGCGGAGTAGATCAGCGCCCTGGCGGCGAACTGCGCCGCTGACTGGTCATGGGCCAGGGCGATCAGGGCCGTGACCAGCAGGCCGGCCGCGGCGCTTTTCACGGCGAAGCTCCTGCCCGGCAGCCAGGGCAGCAGGGCGGGCACCAGCGCCCCGCCCGCGAACAGGGCCCCGGCGGTATAGGCCGCGTCCGCCCTGAAGCCGAGCAGGAACAGCAGCGCCGCGGCCGGCAGCATATACCGGCCGAAATGCACCAGCTGCACCGGCGCCAGCGTCATCCTGTCGCTGAAATTAAAACGCACCCGGCGCATTTCGGGCGTGGCGCTGCCAAGCCGCAGGTACTCCGGCAGGTCCTCCGCCCTGACGGGCCCGTAGACGACCGTAAAACCGGTATAGGCCTTAACCCTGTGGGCGCTGACGCCGGGAGCCCCCAGCTGCGGCAGTATCACACGGCGGTGGCTTACCCGCGCTTCCAGGCCGGTCTCGGCGATGACCCGCGCCAGCTCCAGCGTGCCGAAGGTGCCTTTGCCGGCGGCGCACCAGACATTTATCCCCTTGGTGTCCAGGACCAGCAGCCAGGCGTTCAGGCCTTTAAGGCTGGTGCGCAGGGCGTCGAAACTAAGCTTGTAATTTGCGGTGGCGAAGACGGGGGCGTCGGCGGCGGGGGAACCCAGGGCGTAAAGACCGGGCTGCACCCGGTACGCCATGCGGTTTATGCCCCAGCGCGCCTTCCAGACCGCCAGCCTGTCGGCCCGGGTGTACTCAGAAGAGACCGTTTCTGGCGCGGCCGCCTGCACCGGCCTCAGTTTCGGCGACAGCGTTACTTTTTGCGTATTTGCATTCTGTCCCATATATGCGTATAATAGCATATATGACGGCAGCCCAACGCGATATCAAAACGGCGGCGAAGGCGCTTAAGGCCCTGGCCGACGTCAACCGCCTCCGGACGGCCGCGCTGCTGGCCTACGCCGGGCGCGAGCTCTGCGTCTGCGAGCTGGTGGACGCGCTGCGGGAGGGCCAGTACAACGTCTCGCGCCACCTGGGCGCGCTCTGCGCGGCGGGCCTGATCCGCAAGGAGAAAAAGGGCCGCTGGGCCATGTACGCTCTCGTGCGCGACCGGGGGCCCCTGGCGGAATACATCTCTAAACTAGTGCGGCCGCGGCCCTGCTGCGGCATCATAGCCGCGGACATCGCCCGGCTGGAGAACAGGCTTGCGCTGCGGCGCCGCGGCGTATGCGTGGTCGGGGGGAATTGCTGACCTTTTTAGAACTGCAGATAAAAGGAATGACATAATGGAAATCAAAGACGCTGCGGTGGAGAAACTCAAGGCGGTGCTCAGGGAATCCGGCAAGACCGGCGTCCTGCGCGTGTTCGTGACGGCCGGCTGCTGCGGCCCTTCCATAGGAATGGACCTCGTGGAGAAGCCGGAACCCGGCGACGTGGAAGTCTCCAATAAAGACTTCAAGATCTACGTGGACAAGGCCGCCGCCCCCATGGTAGAGGGCGCCGTGCTGGACTGCGACGAGCAGGGCGATATCACTATGAAGAATCTGCCTAAGCCCGAAGGGAGCTGCGGCGACAGCTGCGGCGGCGACTGCGGCTGCGGCCACTGAGGCGCGCATGAAGATCCTGTTCCTCTGCACCGGCAACTCCTGCCGGAGCCAGATGGCGGAGGGCTGGGGGGAGAAACTGCTGGCCGGGAAGGCTGAAGTCTTTTCGGCCGGCACTAACCCCGGCACGGTGGATCCCCGGGCCATAAAGGTGATGGCGGAGGCCGGCGTGGATATCTCCGGCCACCGCTCCAAGCACGCTTCCGAATTCAAGGATATCGCCTTCGACCTGGTGGTGACCGTCTGCGATAAGGCGCGCGAGAGCTGCCCCGTCTGGTTCGGTAAGGCGGAAAAACTTCACAAGAGTTTTGAGGACCCGCCCTTTCTGGCCAAAGACGCCGGGACGGAAGAAGAGGCGCTGGCCCATTACCGCCGGGTACGCGACGAGATAAAGCAATTCGTGGGAGGACTGCTCTGATGGAAGGGATACTGAAGAAACTGTCGTTCCTGGACCGCTACCTGACGCTGTGGATCTTCCTGGCGATGGGAGCAGGCGTGGCCGTCGGCTGGCTGTGGCCGGTCGCCGTGGCCGACTTCAACGCCGCCTCCAGCGTGGGGACCACTTCCATCCCGATCGCCATCGGCCTGATCCTCATGATGTACCCGCCGCTGGCCAAGGTGAAATACGAGGAGATGCACCGGGTCTTCGCAAATAAAAAAGTCCTGGCCCTGTCGCTCCTCCAGAACTGGCTGGTCGGTCCCGTCCTCATGACGGCGCTGGCCGTGCTCTTCCTGCGCGACAAGCCTGAATATATGGTGGGCCTTATCATGATAGGCCTCGCGCGCTGCATCGCCATGGTGATAGTCTGGAACGACCTGGCGAAGGGCGACCGCGAGTACTGCGCGGGCCTGGTGGCCTTTAACTCGGTGTTCCAGGTGCTGTTCTTCTCCGTCTACGCCTGGTTCTTCATCACGCTGGTGCCCCGCTGGCTGGGCCTGGAGGGCGCGGTGGTAAATATTACCATGGGCGAAATCGCTAAAAGCGTGTTCGTCTACCTGGGCATACCGTTTATCGCGGGGATAGTAACCCGGTTCTCGCTGATAGCGGCCAAGGGGCGGGACTGGTATTCCGAAAAATTCATCCCGGTCATAAGCCCGCTGACGCTGGTGGCGCTGCTGTTTACCATAGTAGTGATGTTCTCCATAAAAGGGGAGAATATCGTGGCTGTGCCGCTGGACGTGGTGCGCATAGCGATCCCGCTGCTGATCTATTTCGCGCTCATGTTCTTCGCCTCTTTCTTCATGAGCCGCAAGGCCGGGGCCAATTATGAGGAGTCCGCCACCCTGTCGTTCACCGCGGCTTCCAATAACTTCGAGCTGGCCATCGCGGTGGCCATCGCCACCTTCGGCATAAACCACGGCGCGGCCTTCGCGGCCGTAATCGGGCCGCTGGTGGAGGTGCCGGTGCTGATAGGGCTGGTGAACGTTTCCTTGTGGCTGGGCCGCCGCTGGTACGGGCGGCCTGCCGAAGTTTAGAAACTGCCCTTGAAATCCCGGTGAAGTATATTGTGAAATAGGGGCAGGTACAGCAAGGGGGAAAAATGAAAACTAATATCGTTAACCGGCTGCTCTGCGCCGGTATGCTGCCGGCGTTGCTGCTGGCCGGCTGTTCCCGCCGGGACGAGGCCTCGGTCGGCACGCCGGCCAACCCGCTGGTGGTGCTGCTGTCGCCGGCCCATGTGCCGGCGTCGGCGGACGCGCTGGAGTTCGTCAGGAAGCAGCTGGAGAAGGAAAGCGGCCTGACCTTGCAGCTCAAGGCGGCGCAGTCGCAGGGCGCGGTGATAAGCGCTTTCGACTCCGGCGGGACGGACGTCGCCCTGGTGACGCTGGAGGAGTTCCTGGTGGCCAGGGAGGAGTACGGCGTGCATGCGGGCCTGCAGGCCCTGCGCGGCGACAAGCTGTCCGACTATGAGGGCGTCATCCTTACCCGGGCCCGGGGCGGCGCCGCCAGCGTGGCGGAGCTGGCCGGGAGGAAGGTGGGTTTTGTCGGGCCCTATTCCGTCAGCGGTTTTACCCTGCCGTCCATCTACCTGGAAAAAGCCGGCGTCAAGGCGGCTCGCGAGTTCGTAGCCAGCCACGAGGCCGTCCTCAAGCGGCTGCTTAACGGGGAACTGTTCGCGGCCGCTACCTACGCGCGGCAGGCGGCGCGGGCCCCGGGTCTTAAGGTGCTGGCCGTTACCGGCAAGGTGCCCAACGAGCCCGTGGTGTTCCGCAAAGGCCTGTCCGAAGATAAGATAGCGGCCCTCAAGGCGGCCTTCATCAGTCTGGGCGCCACTAAGGAAGGCCGCAAAGCCCTCGGCGCCGTGGCGGACATAACCGGCTTCAAGGCCGTGGACGGGGAGGTCTACAAGCCCCTGCACGAATTGCTCCGCTCCGAAGGCAAGGTGGTCTACGACCTGGTGCCGGAGGGCTGGGCCATACACCGGCTCAACGAGCCGTATCGCTCCGAGCTCTGAGCGAGCGCTGTAAAAGCAAAACCCCGCGCCCTTGTGGACGCGGGGTTTTTTTATCCCCTTGCTTGCCTTCGGCTTAGAACTTGTAGCCGACGGTGATGGCCGGCAGGTGCGCGGCCGAGTTGTACTTGCCGTCCAGGGAGGCGGTGGCGCTGTCTACCGTGCGCTCTATGAAGAACAGGCGCATATAGGAAGCATCCACGGTAAAGTTGCCTCTGTTCCAGCCGGCGCCCACAGAAAGGGCTACGCGGTCGGTATCCGGCACACGGGTCTCGAAGTACTGGCTCTTAACCGGATTGTTGTCGTAAAAAGTACCGAAACGGAACTTCAGAGTGTCTGAGTACTTGTACTCGGAGCCCAGGCGGAAGGCCCAGACGCTTTTCCAATTCTTGACAGAGATGGTTCCGGGGATGGCGAGGGTACCGTCCGACTTCTTCTTTATTATGATGTTGCGGTAGGTGGTCCAGTTGGTGTAGTCGGCTTCCGCGGAGAACAGCCACTTGTCAGTGCACTGGTGGGAAACGCCGATCTGCAGCATGTCGGGCAGGGTGAGTTCGGTTTTAACCTGGCCGGTGAATACCGCTGAGAATGCAAGGTCCCCTTCCAGTTTGGCTTTTACCTTGCTGCGGTAGTTGACGCCGAACTTCATTTTGTCGTTGTACTTGTACATGACGGCGGCGTTATACCCAACGCCGTGGCCGTCGCCTTCGAGTATTATCTCGTTGTTTGCGACGTACGGGTTCATTTGGTTGAGCGTGGCGTCAACCATGGCGTAGCTGAGGCCGGCGGCGAAAGAGAGCTTGTCGCTCAGCTTTATGGCGCCGTTCAGGTTGGTGTTGATCGCCTTCACTTCGGACTTGGTCGCCACGTACTTGGTGGCGGAAGTCTTTTCCCACTCGGTGGAAAGACCGAAAGGGGCGTTAACGCCAAGGCCGAGCGACATGCTGTCGTTGATTTTTCGGGTGGCGTAGAAATGGGGGGGGATATGCGTGGTTTCTTCTATCTTATCGGTGGTGCCGTTGGTGTTCTTGTGCTCCATCGAGGGCATTACCATCACGGTGCCGAGGGACACGTTGGTGCCTTCCAGGTCCGTTATCGCAGCGGGGTTGTACCACACTGCCGACGCGTTGTCAGCCACGGCCACGAACGAGTTGCCCATGCCGGTAGCTTTAGCGTCCTGCTCCGCAAGGCGGAAACCCGCGGCGTTGACGCTGCCCGCCAACCCCATGAGTACCGCAACTATCAGTACTAATATATTAGCCATCAAGTCCTCCTAAGTAGTTTAAACAATACAGCCTCTATATTTTATTAATTATAGCCCTCGGCCGCCTAGACATAAATCAACCCCCGAAAGGAGGCTGGTTCCTTTCGGGGGTTGTCTCGGCCTTTTTTAGAGGGACCAGAGTTTGACGGTTTTGTCGTTCGAGGCGGAGGCTATGTATTTGCCGTCCGGGGAGACGTCCACGGAGTGGATCTCGTCGGTGTGGCCCTCGAAGGTCTTAAGGCAGGCGCCGGTGGCCGGGTCCCAGACCTTTACGGCGGAGCCGCCGGTGACCACGTACTTGCCGTCCGGGGTGAAGGTGACGCAGTTGATCCAGTCGCTGTCCTTCACCGAGCCGGCCTCTACCAGCGTCTCGGCGTTCCAGATCTCCAGGCGCTTCTCCATGCCGGTGCCGGCCGCCAGCAGTTTGCCGTCGGGGGAGAAGGCCAGGGACCGGATGCCGTAAGCGTAGGCGTCGTTGTCTTTGAGCAGTTCGCCGGTGTCGGCCTTCAGGAACTGCAGCTCGGCCCCGCCCACGGCCAGGAGGCCGGAGGGGGAAACGGCCAGCGCCTTTATGTCGCCGATCTCCGGGGTGAGGGTCTTGTCCAGCGAGCAGTCGGGGCAGGAGAATACCTTTATGGTGGCGTCGTCGGAGCCGGAGAACAGGAACCGGCCGTCGGCCGAGAAGGCCAGGGCGTTCACCGGCGCGGTATGCTTGGCCGAAGAGGCCGGCGCGTCGCAGTCCGCTATCTTCCAGATCTTTACGGATTTGTCCCAGGAGGCGGAGGCGAAAACGTCCCCGTCCGGGTCGAAAGCCAGGGCGCGCACGTCGCCGTCGTGGGCCTTTATGGACTGGATCTCTATCCCGTCGGGGATGGACCAGAGCCGCACGGTATTGTCCTCGCCGCCGGTGGCCAGGAATTTGCCGCAGGGCGAGAAAGCCAGGCTCAGCACGCCGTCGGCGTGGCCGGTCAGAGTCTTTATCAGCACGGTTTCGTTCATATGATCCCCCCAATAATCCCGTTGAGAGCATAATTTATATAATTTATGGACAACATGCAAAAGCAACGCGTCCGGAACAGTGTAAAAGCCTCCATCAAAGACGGGGTGGCTTGGGCCGCGATGAGAGCTCTAATCCCCTTGTCCGCTTGCCTTTAAGGCCCAGGCCCGGGGGGGAACTATGGTCCTTGCGCTTTGCCTCCCCTTGTGGTATAAAAATAGGGACGGCCCCGCGGCCGGAGCGTATTCTTGACCAGGAGACCATAATGAAAAATATCCTAGCTGCCCTCATAGCTTTAAGTTTTGTGCCGGCCGCCTCCGCTGCCGGGGGGGCCATCAGCGACCTCGGTCCCACCAAGGGCGTGGCCGTGCCCGAGGCCTCCGTAGAGGCCGCGGCGACGGAGCAGATGCCCGACATAGACCTGTTCCGCTACTTCGGTTATGCCGAGGCGCCGAAGTCGGCCGAGCTCGCTCCCGCCGGCCTGAAAGGCCTGGCTGACGTCGTCTTCTCGGTCAACCTGGCCCCGCTCAAGAACGTCTACCTTAAACCCGCCGTTACCTTTACCACCGGCGCCGGCACCAAGGTGCATGTCAGCGGCACCAAGGCCGCCAACTGCCCCAACGGCGGCAACTCCTGCGCCGACAAGGAAAAGTTCTTCCTGGTGCTGACCACCAGCAAGGACCAGAGCTTCTTCGTGCGGGCGATGGACGTGGTCAACTGGGGCATCTTCATGAGCGGCTCCAAGACCGTCACCATAGACGGCGAGAAATACGTCATTAAAGCCTACGCCAACGCTTCCACTCCCGAGAACAGCAAAGTCGAGATCAAGGGGCCCCGCGGCGTGGCGCTGAACTCCACCCTCAAGGCGATAGGCGACGCGGTAGCCGCCAAGGGCGCCGACGTAAAACTGGCCAAGGCTTATAAGCTGGCCTACGGCAACGAGATCGTGCAGGGGCCCCAGGGCGCCCGGTTCACCGACAAGATGCTGGTGCTGATGATCCCGTTCCCGGTGGCCGACGCCTCGTCCTACTACATCTTCCCCGCGGCGGACATGAAGCCCGCGGGCGTCACCTTCCCGACCTTCGAGAAGGGCTACGGCTTCAAGCTGCAGAACGGCAAACTGGATATCTACAGGCTGTAATAAGGACCGTTCCAGAAGAAGGCCGGGCCCGTCGCCCGGCCTTCTTTATTATTTATATAATTACTCTGGACGACAGCCGGGCCGCCCCGCCGCTTTATAAGGAAAAAATGAGCTTTTCAGACGATATCAGGACGGTGTTCGAAAAAGACCCCGCCGCGCGCGGTTTTTTTGAGGTGCTTTTTTGCTACCCGGGCCTGCACGCCGTGTGGCTGTACCGGCCCGCCCATTGGCTCTGGACGCACGGTCTTTATTTTCCGGCCCGCCTGGTTTCCCACCTGGCCCGGTTCTTCACCGGCGTAGAGATCCATCCCGGGGCCAGCATAGGCAAACGTTTCTTCATAGACCACGGCATGGGCGTGGTGATAGGCGAAACCGCCGAGATCGGCGACGACGTGCTGGTATACCAGGGCGTGGTGCTGGGCGGTACCTCCCTGGAGCACAAGAAGCGCCACCCGACGCTGGGCAACGGCGTGGTGGTAGGCGCCGGCGCCATCGTGCTCGGCGCCATCAAGGTGGGGGACCGGTCCCGCATAGGCGCGGCTTCCGTGGTGCTGCAGGACATCCCCGCCGACACCACCGTCTTCGGCGTGCCGGCCCACAGCGCCCGCGGCGGCGCGGGCCGCGCCCAGCTGGACCACAACAAGCTGCCGGACTTCTGCGGCGAGGAGATGCGCCGCGTGCAGGTACAGCTGGACGAACTTAAAAAGGAGCTGGCCAAGAAATGAACTACGCTCCCGACATGAGCGGCCTTATCGGCCGCACGCCGCTGGTGAGGATAAACCGCATGGCCGCCGGCTCGAAGGCCCTGCTGCTGGCCAAGCTGGAATTTTTTAACCCCTCGTCGAGCGTTAAGGACAGGGCGGCCTACGGCATGCTCAAGGACGCCGAGGACCGGGGCCTGCTGAAGCCCGGCGCGCTGGTGGTGGAGCCCACCAGCGGCAATACCGGCATAGGCCTGGCCTGGCTGTGCGCCATACGCGGCTACCGCCTGGTGCTTACCATGCCCGAAACCATGAGCATGGAGCGCCGCAGGATCCTGCACGGTTTCGGGGCCAAGATGGTGCTGACCCCCGGGGCCGCCGGCATGGCCGGCGCGGTGGCCAGGGCCGAAGAAATAGTGGCCGCCACGCCCGGCGCCTTCATGCCGCGGCAGTTCTCCAACCCGGCCAACCCGGCCATCCACGAGGCTACCACCGCCGCCGAGATCTGGGCCGACACGGAAGGCAAGGTGGACCTGCTGGTGGCCGGCGTGGGGACCGGCGGCACGTTGACCGGCGCAGCGCGCGGCCTAAAAAAACTCAAGCCGGGCGTAAAAATTATCGCCGTCGAACCGGCCGCCTCTCCCATCCTATCCGGCGGCAAAGCCGGCCCCCACCGCATCCAGGGTCTGGGCGCCAATTTTATCCCCGAGGTCCTGGACCGCGGGCTTATAGACGAGATCGTACAGGTTTCTGACGAGGAGGCAGGCGTCATGGCCCGGCGGCTCATGCGGGAGGAAGGAATTTTCGCCGGCATCTCCTCCGGCGCGGCCATGCGGGCCGCCCTGTCGGCCGCGGCCCTGCCCGGCATGGAAGGCAAAACCATAGTGGTCGTGCTGCCCGATACCGGAGAGCGCTACCTGAGCACCTGGCTGTTCGAAGACCTGCCGCCGCAGGGAGCCTCGCACTGATGAAACTCGCCACTCTCTGCTATGTAAAGAAGAACGGCCGCACCCTGATGCTGCACCGCGTCAAGAAACCAGACGACGTGCACGAGGGAAAATGGAACGGGCTCGGCGGCAAGTTCGAGCCGGGCGAGAGCCCCGAGGAGTGCGTTATCAGGGAGATCCGCGAGGAGGCCGGCCTCAGGCTCAGGAAGCCCCGGCTCAAAGGCGTGCTGACCTTCCCCGATTTCACAAAGCAGGAGGATTGGTACGTTTTTGTTTTTACCGCCACGCAGTTTACGGGCCGGCTGATAGACTCCCCGGAAGGCGACCTGGCGTGGATCCCCGACCGCGACCTGCTCAAGCTCAACCTCTGGGAGGGGGACAAGGTGTTCCTGCCGCTGCTCCGGCGGCGCGGGCATTTTTCCGGCAAGTTCCATTACCGGGGCGGCCGGCTTGCAAAATACAGCGTGGAAAAATACTAGCATGAAAAACGATCTGATAATGGGACTGATGAGCGGCACGTCCGCCGACGGGCTTTCCATAGCGCTCTGCCGGCTGGCAGGCCGCTCGCTCGACGTGCTTAAGTTCGGCAACTACCCCTACCCCGCGGCCCTGCAGGCCCGCCTTATAGCGGCCAAGGAGATGCGGGCCCCGGAACTTTCCGCCCTGAATTTCGAACTAGGCCGCCTCTGGGCGGGCATGGTGAAGTCTTTCTGTAAAAAGCACAGGGTAGCCTATCGGAACATCGCCGTCATAGGGTCCCATGGCCAGACGGTCTGGCATTCGCCCGGCGACAGAGGCCACACGCTGCAGATCGGTGAGGCCGCTTTCATAGCCGAGGAGACCGGCCGCCCCGTGGTCTGCGATTTCCGCCCCGCGGACATGGCCGCCGGCGGCGAAGGCGCCCCGCTGATCCCCTTCATGGACGAGTACCTGTTCGGCGCCGGGCGGCCTGTCGCCCTGCAGAATATCGGAGGCGTAGGCAATATCGCTTTCGCGGGCCGGGGCGTTAAGACTTTCGGCTTCGACACGGGGCCAGGCAATTCGCTCATGGACACTGCCGTCTTCGAACTCTCCGGAGGAAAACTCTCTTACGACCGGGACGGGGCGTGGGCGGCCGCGGGAGTCCCGGACCTGCCCAGGGTCGCCGGGCTGCTGGAGGCGCCGTTCTTCGGCCGCCGGCCTCCCAAGTCGCTTGACCGCAGCGAGTTCACCCTGGCTTTCATAAAAAAACATTTCGCCGGAACTTTTAATAAACGCTCCTCGCGGGACCTGCTGGCCTCGCTCAATCTTTTTACAGCCGCTTCGATAGCCCAGGCGTTCAAACGCTTCGCCCCGCGCGGCACTAAAGAACTTATCGTGAGCGGCGGGGGGGCGCTGAACCCCGTGCTGATGGACAACATCGCCGCGCTGCTGCTGCCTTCGGGCGTGCGCGCCAGGTCCATAGCCGAGCTGGGCATACACCCGCTGGCCAAGGAGCCGGCTTGCTTTGCGCTGCTGGCCGCCCTGGCCCTGCGGGGGAAAACTAACCACTGCCCGTCCGCCACCGGGGCGCGCGGGCCGCGGATACTGGGCAAACTCATACGCTGATGGACGGACCCCGCTCCACGCTGGCCCTGCTGCTGAGGGCTTTCAAATACCGCAACTACCGGCTCTTCTTTTCCGGGCAGTGCGTTTCCCTTATAGGCACCTGGATGCAGACCGTGGCGCTGAGCTGGCTGATCTACCGGCTCACCGGCTCGCCGCTGATGCTGGGCATAGCCGGCTTCGCGGCGCAGGCGCCCAGCCTGCTGCTGGCCCCGTTCACCGGCCCGGCGGCGGACCGCTTCGAGCGGCGCCGGATCCTCCTGGTCACGCAGACCCTCTCCATGCTGCCTGCCCTGGGCCTGGCCGCGCTTACCCTGGGCGGTTCGCCCAAGCCCTGGCAGATCATCGCGCTGGCTTCCCTGCTGGGGATCATAAACGCTTTCGACATGCCCGCCCGCCAGTCCTTCATCGTGCAGCTGGTGGAGAAGCGGGAGGACCTGGCCAACGCCATAGCGCTCAATTCCTCCATGTTCAACTCGGCCCGCCTGATCGGCCCTTCTATCGCCGGCGTCTGCATCGCCGCCTTCGGCGAGGGCGTCTGCTTCCTCGTAAACGGGCTGTCCTACCTGGGCGTCATCGCCGCCCTGCTGGCTATGCGCCTGCCGCCTGCGGCCGCCGCGCCGCGCCGCAGCCGCGGCAGTTTTAAAGAAGGTCTTAAGTACGCCGCGGGTTTCCCGCCGATAAAATACCTGCTCCTTATGCTGGCGGTCGGGAGCCTCCTCGGCATGCCCTACGCCGTGCTGATGCCGGCCTACGTGCGGGACATCCTGCACGGCGGGCCACGCACGCTGGGCTTTATTATGGCCGCCGCCGGCGTTGGGGCGCTCACCGGGGCGCTGCGGCTGGCCCTGCTAAAGCACCCGGCGGGGCTGGAACGCCGGATCCCGCTGTTCACCACCGTCTTCGGGCTGGGGCTGGTGGCGTTCTCCTTCTCCGAGCACTTCCTCCTCTCGGCCGTGCTGATAGCCCTGACCGGCTTCGGCATGGTCAGCTTCTTCGCCTCTTCCAATACCGTCATCCAGACGCTGGTGGACGACGACAAGCGCGGCCGCGTGATGGCCCTGCATTCCCTTGCCTTCATGGGCATGGCCCCGCTGGGCAGCCTCCTGGCCGGGGCCGTAGCCTCGCATATCGGCGTAGCGCGCACCATGACGCTCAGCGGGCTGTGCGTGCTGGCCGCCACCCTGGCTTTCGCCTCCAAACTCCGGGAGATCTCCGCCCACGCGGCCCCGGTCTATGACAGGCTGGGGCTGGAAGGGATGGCCGCGGGGGAATTGCAGAGCGCGGAGGCGGAGCGGCCGGTATAAGGCGCAGCCGCGCAATTTTGTAGAATTTAAACAATGGAAAACAGACGCGTCATCTCCGGTGAGATAAAGGCCATCCTCAAGCAGACGTCCCGTACGCTTTACCTGAGCGTCAATATCCTGCCCGAACCGGCGCGCACGCTGATGGGCATGGGCTACCTGCTGTGCCGGGTGATGGATACGGTCGTGGACACCCCCGGGGTGCCGGCTGGAGAGAAACTCGCTATCATCGGCATGATGCGGCATTTGGGCCGCCCCGGCGCCGAAAGCCCGGCCGAAAGGGTGCGCCGGCTGGCCCCGCTGGCCCCGTCGCACGGCGAGCGGGAGCTGCTTCATAAATTCTCCAAGGTGGGAGAGCTTTACGACAAGTTCTCGGCCGAGGACCGCGAATATTTCTCCGCCCTCCTCGCGGGCGTGGCCGACGGCATGGAGACCGACGTGCGCTCTTTCCCCGAGGGGCGGCTCACCGCGCTGAAGACGCCGGCCGAGCTGGAGACCTATTGCGGCCGCATGGGCGGGGCGCCGGGCGTGTTCTGGGCCAGGCTGTACCGCGAGGCCATCCGCCGCGCCGTCCCGGGCGCCGCGCATTTCCCGTCCGAAGCGGACGCCGAGATGATAGGTTCGGCCCTGCAGATGACCAATATCCTCAGAGATATCGCCGCCGACCTGCGCCTCGGGCGCTGCTATCTGCCGCAGGAGGACCTGGCCGCGCGCGGCCTTAAACCGCAGGACCTGCTTTCTCCGGAGGCTATGCCCCGGCTGCGCGAGATAACCGCCCGGTGGGCTTCCTGGGCGGTGGACCGCCTGGACCAGTGCGAAGCTTTCATGACCGCCATCCCCAAGACGGAGCTGGCGCTGCGCGCCGCGGTGATCTGGCCGGTGTACTGGGCCATGGACACGCTGGAGGAGGCCACCCGCGCCAACCTCCTGGACCCGGCGGACCGGCCGCGCATAAAGCGGGGGCGCATCTATTCCACCATCGCCGCCACGCCGCCGCTGCTGCTGAGCAACACGGCCTTCGCCCGCGGCTACAGGTTTCGCAGGGAAACTTTGATCGTGTCTTTGACAGGCGGTAACTACGAGGGGAGGGCTATATGAAAAAGATCGCATTGGTTCTGGCGGCGGCGCTGGCGGCCTGGGGCTGCGCCCGGCAGCTGAACCCGACGGAGAAAGAGGAGGCCCGCAGGGCCGAGCTGGAGCTGCAGTCCGTGATGGACATGGTATCGCGCCGGCAGATCCCGCCGATAGAATTCGAGCTGGGCTCTGCCCGGCTCAAGCCGACCTCTTTCGAGCTGCTCGACAAGATAGCGGAGGTGCTGGTGCACCACAACAAGCTCAAACTCATCGTTTCCGGCCATACCGACGATTCCGGGTCCGAGGAGTTCAACCAGCAGCTCTCGCTGGAGCGGGCCGGGGCCGTGAAACTGTACCTGGCTAAAAAGGGCGTGTATCCGGAGACCGTCAGGGTTTACGGCTACGGCGAGACCCAGCCGGTGCTCAAGGATGATACGGACGAGGCCCGTGCCCTCAACCGGCGCGTGGAGTTCCGCATCACCACCCGCGACTGGGGCACGGTGTACTGAGCGTTCCCCGGCAAATAAAAAAGCCCCGGCGTTCCGGGGCTTTTTTTATTTATGCCGGTCAGGGCTTGTCGCCGTATTCCTCGTCGAACCTTCTGTACTTGTAGGCGAACTTGCCGGGCTTGCCGGAGGGGATGGGGGCTTCGCTCCACTCAAATTCCTTGTCGGCGATGCGCACCAGGCTGCCGGCCACGGCGCCGGCCTTCCGGAGGGCCTTGTCCATGCCGATGGTCCTGAAGATGCGGTGCAGCCGGTCCCAGGAGTCGGGCTGGGCGAAGTTGGTCATCGCGATGAGCTTTTCCACGCCGGCGCCCGCCACCATGAACACGTTTTCGTCGGTGAGCTTTATGGTGAAGCCGCGGGCCGACACCTTGGTCGCGAACCTGACGTTATCGTCGGCGGCCTGGTACAGGTCCTCCGCCTTCAGGGTGGGGAGCAGCTTTATGACCCGGTCGAGCAGCTTTGTCACGCCTTTGCCGGTGGCGGCTGAGATCAGGAAGATCTCGCGCTTCTTGAATTTCTTCTGCAGGAGCTCGTGCACCTTCTCCGCTTCCGGCAGGTCGGACTTGTTGACCACCAGGATGGCGGTCTTTTTGGCCAGCAGCGGATGGTACTCCTTGAGTTCCTTGTCTATCACCCGCACGGCCTTCTCCGGCTTCATGCCGTTGAACCCGGCCGGGTCCACCAGGTGCACCAGCAGCTTGGTGCGCAGGATGTGCTTGAGGAACGTGTCGCCGAGGCCCTTGCCGTCGTGCGCGCCCTCTATCAGCCCGGGGATGTCGGCGGCCGCGAAGCTCTTGCCTTTATGCGTGACCATGCCGATGTTGGGGTTGAGGGTGGTGAAAGGATAGCCCGCTATCTTGGGGCGGGCGGCCGAGACCGCGGCCAGCAGGGTGGACTTGCCCGCGTTGGGAAAGCCCACCAGGCCCACGTCGGCCAGCACGCTGAGCTCCAGCCAGGCTTCGTACTCCTCGCCGGGTTCGCCGTTCTCCGAGATCTTGGGGGCGGTGTTGAAGCGGGTCTTGAAAGCGGTGTTGCCGCGGCCGCCGCGGCCGCCTTTGGCGGCGCAGAAGCGCTGCCCTTCCACTTTCAGGTCGGCCAGCACCACGTCTTCGCGCTTGACCACGGTGCCGAGCGGCACGTAGAGGGTCTTGTCCGAACCGTTGGCGCCGTCGCGGCGGTTGCCGCCGCCCGGGGTGGCGTCCTCCGCGGTGATGTGCGGGTGAAAAGCTATCTCGCGCAGGGTGGTGACGTTGGGAGTGGCGACGAACCAGATGCTGCCGCCCTTGCCGCCGTGGCCGCCGTCCGGGCCGCCGTAGGGGATGTACTTTTCCCTGCGGAAGGAGGAAGCGCCGTTGCCGCCCTTGCCCGCCTTCAGGTATACGTGCGCCGTGTCGATGAACGTGGCGCTGCGCTGTGTCTTTAGCTGGGTCATAATAGTAATAAAAAACCTCCTGAACGCGTTAGCACCCAGGAGGTTCTATCCTTGGTAAAGGTTATTTCGCGGGGGGATAAACGCTGATCTGCTGCTTGCCGCGTTTGGCCCACTCGAATTTCACCACGCCGGTGACGATGGAGAAGAGGGTATCGTCGGAAGCCCTCCTGACGTTCTCGCCCGGGAGGAACTTGGTGCCGCGCTGGCGGACGAGGATCTCGCCCGCGTTGACGGTCTGCATGCCGTAGCGCTTCACGCCAAGGCGTTGGCCATGACTGTCGCGTCCGTTACTGGATGAACCTTGTCCTTTTGTATGCGCCATATTGAACCTCAGTAGTAAAGCGTTGGTGTCGGCCCCTGGGGTCCGCGTCCAACTGCGCCGATCAAGCTAACTGGATGTCTTTAACTTCTATCTCAGTCAGTTCCTGGCGGTGGCCCGAGCCTTTTTCGTAGGCTTTCTTCGTTTTCTTGCGGAAGACGATGATCTTGGGGCCTTTCAGATGCCGGACTATCCGGGCGGTCACTTTAGCGGAAGGAGACTTCGCAGCCGTGGCGTTCTTCTCTTCCTGCGAGGCAGACCACAGTGCTTTGAAGGTCACTTCTTCGCCTTCTTTGACCGTGAGCTTTTCAACCTGCAGGATCTCGCCGGGGACTACCCAGTACTGCTTACCGCCTGTTTCGATTATTGCGTACATAGTATGTATATGATATCAAAAAATTTCGGAACTGGCAAATAGAAAATTCCGGGCCCGCGCTGGGCGGTGGGGGAGGCGAATACAGATTATATCATTTGAAGAGGGGACGCTGATTCCTAAATTCCTAATTCAGTTCCCTGCGAAGTCGTGCGAGGAGGTGTTGCGCGGAATTAGGAATTTAGGAATCAGCGTCCCCTGCCCTGGGCCGTAGGTCCCAGCCGGCGGTGGGTCTTCAGCCACTTACGCGCCCGCTCCTTTTAAGCCATAATCTTACTATGTCGTCTATGCACCTCACGGAGGCTTCAATGTCAAAGAGCAAAAGTTTTTTCCTGGCCGCCGCGGCCATCTTCCTTTTTTCGGCCGGCCTCAGCGCCGCCGATAACGTCCTGCTGGCCCTGCGCGCCGCGCCGGCCCAGGGCGAGGCCATAAAGACCGCCGAACTGCTGGCGCCCGCCACCGCCCAGGCCCCCGTGACCGAGCTTCAGGCCGGGGATTTTGACGCGCTCAGCGCCGTCAACGACCCGCTCTACCGGGAAGGGTCCAAAGAATTCCTGAAAGAGTCTCTCAAGCGGGACGAGATCAAGGCGCAGGAGCGCGCCGTCAAGCCCGCGCTGCGCGACGCCCCCGCCGACATCGCCGTGCCCGCGGCTCCCGCCGCGAAGCCGGTCTTCAAGAAATTCAAGGTCAAGAAGCCGGTGCACGCCGACCCGCTCGAAGTTAAAGACACGCTCTGAGCCCCGCCGCCGTCCCGCCTGAATGCCGCGCCCGCGCGCGGCATTTTTGCTTTCGGCTCGGCATAATTCATAGAATTAAGCGGTAGCAGCCGGAGGAATAAATGATAAATGAGATAACAGAACCCTTTACGCAGCCTATCCTGGAACTGTGGGCGAAGTTCTCGCACTACGCCCCCAAACTCGTGGCGGCTTTCGCCTTCGTGCTGTTCGGGCTGTTCGCCGCCCGCATCATCAGCTCCCTGCTGGAGCGCTTCCTGCACAAGATAAAGCTGGACTCCTATACCAGCCAGGTGGGCATCAACGAGCTGCTTATCCGCTTCGGTTTCGGCAAGTCCTTCTCCAACGTCATCGCCTTCCTGACCTACTGGGCCCTGCTGCTGGTGTTCTTCGTCACCGCGTCCAATATCCTCAATCTGACGGTGATCTCCGAGATCCTGCAGCGCTTCGTCGACTTCCTGCCGCGCATCGTGGCCGCCATCTTCATCGGCTTCGGCGGCCTCCTGTTCGCCCGCTTCATCGCGGACGTGGTGAAGAACGCGGCGGTCTCCAACAACCTGCGGGGCGGCAGGTCGCTCTCCAAGATGGTGCATTTCGTGGTGGTGGTCCTCACCATCATTACCGCCATAGAGCAGCTCGGCATCCGGATGAAGATGATCATCGGCGGCCTGAACATCCTGTTCGCCTCCATGGGCCTGGCCTTCGCCATCGCCGTCGGCCTGGGCGGCAAGGACATCGCCCACGACGTGATAAAGAGCCTCTTCACCGAGAGTAAAGAAGAGAAATAAGATCTCTCCGCCAAAGAAAAAGCCCCGGGAAAGTTCCCGGGGCTTTTCTTTTTGCGGTAAGGACGCTCAGTCCATGTAGTCCCTGAGCATCTTGCTGCGGCTGGGGTGGCGCAGCTTGCGGATGGCCTTGGCCTCTATCTGGCGCACCCTTTCGCGCGTGACGCGGAAGATCTTGCCCACTTCTTCCAGGGTCCGGGGGTAGCCGGTCTCGATGCCGAAGCGCAGCTTGATGATCTTGGCCTCGCGGTCGGTCAGCGTGTCGAGGATCTTGGTCACCTCGCGGCGGCGCAGCAGGTCCATCGCGGAATGGGACGGCGGCAGGCCGCCCTTGTCCTCGATGAAGTCTTCCAGGTGGGAGTCCTCGTCCTCGCCGATGGGGGTGGACAGGGAGATCGGGTCCTGCATGATCTTCAGGGCGTTCTTCACCTTGTCCATCGAGATGTGCATGTGCTTGGAGTACTCTTCGATGAGCGGGTCGCGGCCGAACTCCTGGCGGTACTTGCGCGTCACCTTCATGAGCTTGCTGACCAGCTCCTTCATGTGCACCGGGATGCGGATGGTGCGGGCCTGGTCGGCGATGGCGCGGTTGATGCTCTGGCGGATCCACCAGGTGGCGTAGGTGGAGAACTTGAAGCCGCGCTTGTACTCGAACTTCTCCACGGCCTTCATCAGGCCGAGGCCGCCTTCCTGGATCAGGTCGGACAGCTCGAGGTTGGAGTTCACGTGCTTCTTGGCGATGGAGACGACGAGGCGCAGGTTGGCGCGGATGAGCTTGAGCTTGTCCTGCAGGATCTGGTCCTCGAGGAACGTGATCTTGTCGTTCAAGGACATGAAGTCGTCGGGGTTGATCGGGAGCGTGCGGATGAGGTGGTACTCCCGGTCCTTGACGGCCTTGATGTTCTCCAGGGCGGCTTCCACTTCGGTGGGGTTATAGCCCCACTTGCTCTTGAAGGCGGCGGGGCGCATCTTGCCGCGGCCCACCAGCTCGTGGTCGTGCTGGAGCTTGACCAGGTCGCCGTAGATCTTCTGGTACTTCTCCAGCTCCAGGCGGTACTCGCGGATCTTGTGCGCCAGGTTCTTGATCTTGTTGGTGAGGCGCTTGATCTTCTCCTGGTTGAGGTTCAGGTTGATGATGTTCTTGACGATGTTCTTGCGCTTCTTGTCCACCTCGTGTTCGAGCTTCTTGCGCATCTCGTTGGAGAGGGAGGGCTTCTTGGCGCGCTCCTCCAGCTTGAAGATCTCTTTTTCCGTGCGGGTGATGAGCTGCGCGATGTTCTTCATCTTGCGCTTCATCGCCGAGAGTTCCTGGTTGGACTTGCGGCCGCGGGGCATCAGCTCCTTCGTGGTCATCTCGTCCTGCTCTATCAGGGTTTCCCAGTTGCGGATCTCGCGCATGGTGATGGGGGATTCCAGCACCATCATGCGCAGTTCGCGCTCGCGCTCGCGGATGTTGCGGGCCAGCGTCACTTCCTCGTCGCGGGTCAGCAGCGGCACCTTGCCCATTTCGGACAGGTACATGCGGATGGAGTTGCTCACGTCGGGCGTGGCGCTCCATTCCTCGGTGTAGGCCTCGCGCTCGGAGGCGGCCACCATCTTGAATTTCTTGCGGTCGACGACCTCGATGCCGAGGTCCTCGAGCGTGCCCATGAGGGTGTCTATTTCCTCGCTGGACATGGACGCGTTCGTCAGGGAGCGGTTCATCTCTTCCAGCGTGATGTAGCCGTGCTCCTTGCCGAGTTCCACCAGGTCGCGTAAAGCTTTCTTGGGCTGTGCCATTCGTTGTCTCCTGTTTCTGCGTTCTAAATGTCTTTGGCCGAGGATTTAAGTTCGGCCGAGAGCTTCCTGAACTCCTCCAGTTCGGCGCCTGTGAGCGAACCCATCCGGGTTTTCATCTCTGTCCAGCGCCGCTGGAGCGAAAATTTCTTCAGCATGCGGGCCGCGCCCGCCGCGTTCTGCGCCGCGGCGGCGGCTATCTCGCCGCCTATGTCGGCCACCGCCAGTTCCATGATGAGGGCCGAATCCTCCGGGAAGCGCGCCGCCAGCGCGGTGGCGGCCCTGGGCCTGTCCCCGGCCGGCAGTTCCATGAAGGCCAGGAAGAACTTGCGCGCTACGGGGCTGGAAAAATCCTCGGGGACCAGGCCGGCGGCCTGCTCGGCCAGCGCCGGGTCGCGCAGCAGCAGCTGGATGAAGCCGCGCTCTATGGACGGGATCTCCACCGTCGTCCTGGCGGGCGCTCCCCGGTGCTCCCTGCCCTGCGGCTGGTGCGGGGCTTTGCGGAGCTGCTTGAGCACCGAGGCCTCGTCCACGCCGAAGCGGGACGCCAGCGTTTTTACCCATTCGCTCTTTAAGATCTCGTCGCCCTGCTTGGCCACGGTCTCGAGCAGGATCGCGATGGCCTTGGCCTTCTCCTGCGCGGTCGGGGGGGTCTGCCTGTTCTTGAAGAACAGCCCCACCCGGAAATCCATAGGGTCCAGCGCCCCGGTCAGCTGCTTCTCGAACTCCTCCCGCCCGTACTGGTTGAGGTACTCGTCGGGGTCCTGGCCGGTGCCCAGGTTGGCCAGGCGCACGTACAGGCCGGCCTCCATGAAGATCTCCGCGGCGCGCACCGAGGCCTGGATGCCGGCCCGGTCGTCGTCGAACATCACCACGGTGTCCTTGGCGTAGCGCTTGATCAGCGCGGAATGCTCCACCGTCAGGTTGGTGCCCAGCGGGGCCACGGCCCAGTCCACGCCGTGCTGGTGGGCGCCGATCACGTCCATGTAGCCTTCCAGCAGCAGCAGGCGGCCGGTCTTGCGGATCTGCGGCAGGGCCTCGTGCAGGCCGTACAGCGTGCGGCGCTTGGAGAACAGCACGGTCTCCGGGGAATTGAGGTACTTCGGGATGCCCTCGGGGTCCAGCACGCGCCCGCCGAAAGCGATGGTGTCGCCGCTCTGGTTGCGGATCGGGAACATCACGCGGCCGCGGAAGGTATCGGCCACCCGGCCGCCCTCGCGCTCGGTGATCAGCCCGCCCTTCAGGGCCAGGTCGCTGCTCCACCCCTTGGCCTTCAGCTCGTCCATCAGGGCCGAGCCGCCGGCCGGGGCCCAGCCCAGCTCGAACTTCTCCACGGTGGCCTTGCTCAGGCGGCGCTCGCCCAGGTACAGCTTGGCCTTTTCGCCGGCGGGGGAAAAAAGGGCCTTGTGGTAGAACGCAGCGGCGAAGGTCATCATCTTCTTGAGTTCCAGGCGTTCCCGGTCCTCGGGGGTGAGCACGTGGGCGCGCTCCTCGCCGAACTCCACGCCGGCCTTGCCGGCGAGCTTGCGGGCGGCTTCGGGGAAGGTGAGGCCTTCGATATCCATGACGAACTTGAACACGTCCCCGCCGGTGCTGCAGCCGAAGCAGTGGAAGATCTGCTTGTCGGGGTTGACGGTGAAAGAGGGGGTCTTCTCGTTGTGGAAGGGGCAGTTGGCCTTGTAGTTGCGGCCCGCCTTCTTCAGGGATGGCACGTACTCCCGGACTATCTCTACGATATCCAGTTTCTCCCTGATCAATTCTATTATTGGGGATGAAGTCATTATGACTTTACGCGCATCTTTTCGGGAACAGGCAAAAAGCCGCGCGGACCGGGGTCCGCGCGGCCGTCGGGTCGGGTCTGGTTAGTAAGACCTTCTGCCTTTGCGGACCTTGCGGCGCGCTTCCTGGGACTTAAGTTTGCGCTTCATCGCGGGCGTTACGTAATGCTCGCGGCGCTTTATTTCCTTCAGGATGCCGTTGCGTTCGCAGTCGTGCTTGAAGCGGCGCAGGGCCTCTTCAATGGATTCTTCGTCTCTGACTTTTATAAATACCAAGCTAATCACCACCTTTTGGTACGCAGCTTAAATCTTGTTCAGCCCGGGGGCCACATCAGCTTCCTGCCGCCGAGCAGGTGATAGTGGAGATGGTCCACCGACTGGCCGGCGCCCTTGCCGTTATTGGTGACCAGCCTGAAGGCGCCTTCCACCTTTAAAACTTTAGCCACCTTGGCCGCGGCCAGCTGCAGCTTGCCCAGGAGCTCCGTGTCGCCGTCCGCGGCCGCCGTGAGCCGGTCTATGTGGCGGCGGGGGATTATAAGGGCGTGGGTCGGGGCTTGCGGATTCAGGTCCAGGAACGCCACAATATCGGCGTCATCATAAACGACCTTGGCGTTTATTTCTCCGGCCGCTATCTTACAGAAAATGCAATCCGCCATTAACTATATTATATTAATTATCCGGCTTCCGGGCAATGCGGCGGGGTCAGAACCGGGAGAGCGGGAGTTGGCGTTCTCCGAATTTGCCGGGGGTGTAGGCGAAAGGCAGCGAGGACCGGTGGCTTTTCTGCAGTCGCAGGGGGGTCACGCCGGCTTTCCGCGCCTGGATGATGCCGGAGTCGGACGCCCCGGCGTAAAGGATGAACCGCCTTTTCTCCAGGACCTTGTACTTGGCGTCCTCGGAAGCGGGGAAATAGAAATAGTCCGCCAGCTTACGCCAGGAGGCCTCCAGGCTGTCTGCCCCCTCGCTCCCGCGGTCGCAGAAGACGGCGATCTTCACGCCCAGCGCCTTGAGGGCCCACGCGGCCAGCCAGGGCGCGGGCTTGAGCCGCTCCAGGGCGTAAGAGCGGTTCACCGAGTTCCAATAGTCGGGGGTGCCGGGTTCCAGCTTGTCCTTCTCCGCGGCCTTGAAGGCGGGCGTGGAGTAGGAGAGCCCGTCGTCATACTCGAAGCCGGCCTGGAACCCGATCAGGGAGTTGACGCTGAACAGGAAACCCCAGGCCCCGGCCAGCATGGAGAAGGCCTTCAGCCTGGCGTACCATTTTCCGAAATAAGCGGCTAAAGCTTCGAACATCAGTTGCCCCTCACTATCCTGCGGCCTTCCGGCCGCGGTATGCTGTTCTGGCGCGAGAAGCACCAGCTCACTACTTCCCGGAGCGAGCGGCGCGAGTTGGCGAATTCCATGGCGTTGGCGAGCACGGAATGTTCCCGGTCCCCGGTCATAGAGTCCGGCACGGCGAGCCGGTAGATATGCCCGGCGGCCAGCGGCCCGTTCTCGGATTCGGCCCTTTCAAACACCCCGTCCTTCAGGAACAGCCGCAGCCCGGAAACGGTGATGTCGGACGGCGGCATGGAGGCCATTACGCGCTCCAGGTCGTCGCCGCGCATCTTGACGAAGACCACGCTGGAATCAAGCGGGAAAGCCCTGCGCAGGTCCCCGACGGTGACCGTGCCGCTGGAGAAACCGGCCGCGGGTTCGGAGAGCGGTATGATGGCGGCGTTAGTCCTGGCCCAGCGGCGCATGCAGTCCGCCGCGAAATCCGCGGCCGGGGTTTCCACCCCGTCCCGCAGCGGCAGGGGGGCGGCGAGGCTGCCGATGCGCCGGCCCATGTGGGCGGCCGCGGCAGCTTTATGCCTGGTGACGATCTTCAGCATGGCCTGGTCCTGGCCGTATTTTTCGGCCCGCAGTTCCACGGCTTTCCATTTTACCCCGGTGAGGCGGCCGGTGGCCTTGTCCAGGTCCAGCGTCAGCCTGGCCGCTTCCCTCATTTCAAGGCCGGCCCCGGCCACCCAGGCTCTACCGGCCCTGAACGGCTTCCTGACCTGCGGGTCGTCGGTAATTATGAGGTCCACCCGCGAAACTTTGGAGACGAACTCGCGGAAGAACTCCTCGCCGGCCTCTTCCTTCGGGTTCACGCTCATCAGCATCACTATCACGGAAGCCCCGGCGTCCTTGAGGGCCTTCATGGCCTTCTCCGTCTCGTAGGTCTCTTTTTCGAGCCGGTAATGCTGCAGGTGGCGGGGGCGGTTGGCTTTTTTGGGAGAAGGTATCACCGCCGAGAAAAAACCTATCTTGCGCCCGCCGGCCTGCACCACGCGCCAGCTGTGGAGGAAGGGGGGCTTCTTGTTGCTCTTCAGGTACAGGTTGGAGGCGAGTATCGGCACGGCGGAGCCGGCGGCCAGCTTCTGGAATTCCGCGGGAGTAAGCGCCAGGTCTTCCAGCCCGGCCGCGGCCGCGGCGTACGGCACCGCGTTAAGGCAGTCCAGGGTGGAACGCCCGCGGGTAAGCCACCCTTCCGGCACGGCTGAGAACCAGTTGCCTGTGTCCACGGCCAGCTTGGGGCCGGGCTCCGAGTCGTAGAGCTTTTTAAAGACCGCGAACCCGCCGGTCCGCCCGCCGCCGTCGTCGACGGCGCCGATGCGGCCCTGGGTGCGCCCGGTGGCGAAGATCGTCACCTGGTCCTTGCCGGCGCAGGCCCACGAGCCCAGCAGCAGCAGGGCGGGCAGGAGGTGTCTGGCCGGGGCGCGGCTCATTCCAGCAGGACTATCCGGCCGCCCTCCGGGGCCTCTTTGATCGGGTGCTCTTTGACGTCTTTTATCAGCAGGTCGCGGATCGGCAGCATGGTGTCGTCGGATTTTTCGGCTTCGTTGAAGACGGCGCCGCCGGTGCCGCCGGTGGTGAGATAATTGTTGGTGGCTACGGTGAGCTTCTCTTCCGGCTTTATCTCCGCGCCGTTGCGCTCGAGCTTTATGTCGGCCGGCCCTTTTTCCGTCTTGCGGAAGCTGACCTTGAGCCCGGAGAGCTGCAGTTTGGAGAAGCCTCCCTTGAGGTTGTCGGCCATCAGGGTCTTCAGTTGGGCTCCCGTCATAGTAAGCTTCACCAGGGTGTTCTCGAAAGGCATCACCTGGAAAATATCGCGGACGCGTATCGCGCCCTTCTTAAGCTCGGCGCGGATGCCGGCGGTGTTCTGGAAGGCCACGTCGGCGCCGGACTGGCGGCGCATGGCGTCGGCGAACCAGTTGCCTATGCCCGAGTCGAGCCCGGCCTTGGAGGTGCCCAGGTCCGCGGCGCTCTCGCTGATGACCGCGCTCATCTCCTTGTCCACCTGCTCGCTGAAAACCTTAAGGGTCGCCAGCACGGCCTGGTCCTCGCCGGTCACGTCCGTCCAGAGGGGGATGAGTCGGGCGGTGGCGCTCTTGAACTTGCCGGTCTTGTCGTCGAAGTCCATGTCCACCCGGCTCACGCTGGTGAGCCCGAAATAGCTTTCCATCAGCAGCGTGCCGCTTTCCTTGTCGTAATGGCCTTTCTGCAGCCCGACGTGGTTATGCCCGCCGAACAGCACTTCTGGCCTGGCGGCGCGGGCCACGGCCAGGGTGCCGAGGGCGGCCTTCTCCGCGGAGAAGGTCCAGGTGGAGATCTCCACCTGGCCGTAAAGGTCGGCGCCGAAACCCATGTGCACCAGCAGGATCACGGCGTCGGGCTTTTCTTTCTTCCTCACTTCCTCCGTCCAGCGCGCGGCCTCGGCCGCCTCGTCGCGGAACTCCAGGTGCTTGACGTTGAGCGGCAGGGTGGAGGTGGCGGTATGGCGGCCCGCGATGCCGATCACGGCGATGCGCTTGCCGGCCTTCTCGACGATGGTGTAAGGCTTGAGGTAATCGGTCTGCCCGCCAGTTTCCTTTATGTAGACGTTGGCGCCGAGCCACGGGAAAGAGGACTGCGCCGCCACGCTCCTCAGGTTGGCTTCGGTGTAGTCGTAGTCGTGGTTGCCGACTTGCGCGGCGGAATAGCCGAGCTGGTTCATAAGTTTGGCGGTGGCCAGGCCCTTGGTGAGGGTGCCCTCTGGCGTGCCCTGGAAGGTGTCGCCCGAGTCCAGCAGTATGTAGGGGTTCTTCTCGGTCTTGAGCAGCGCGGAGAGCGCGGGGAAGCCGCCTATGGTGCGGGTGGAATTTGCCTTGTCCCACTTGGCCGGCCTGGAGAAATACCAGCCGTGCACGTCGCTGGTGTGGTACGCCGAGATGGTCAGCGACCAGGCGGCGCCGGGGAGGAGGAATATCAGGGCGGCTATCAGCTGTTTCATGGGGGCTCCTATACGTTGAAGAGGGCTTCCGCGCAGCGCTCAAAGGCGTCAGTAGCGTCGGCGAGCCCGGAGTATATACTACTAAATTTGAGATTTTGCGGAAAATCTGCCGGGGCGGAGGCCGCCGCGCCGCGGGCCAGGTCCAGCACCTTGCGCGAGCCGGCGCAAAGGCCGCGGATCTGTTCGGCGGCGGCGGCGCGGCGGCCCGGCGAGGCAAGGCTCCCGGCCGCGGCGCAGGCCCGCTGCAGGCGCAGCATGGCTTCCCGGACGGCGTCGTCGGGGCGGGTGTTGTGCAGGGCCAGGTCGGCGAACACCCTTTCCAGGCGCAGCACGAACTCTTCGGCGGCCGTCCTGGCCCGGGCCGAGGCCTGGCCGGACGGGGAGGCCGCGGCGGCCGCCAGGGCCGCCCGGAGCGGCCTGAAAAAAACCGGCGCGGAGGCCGGGGCGGCTTCCAGGTCGCCGAGGGCGGCCCCGGTCTGCTCCACGGCGGCGAGGGCCGCCCTGAACCGCCGGTCCGTCACCTTAAGCCACAGTTTTCGCATATATATAAATAATAACAATATCCTCACCCGGTGGCAAACTTCGGGATAAAATAAAACCGGGGGAGGCTTTGGGCCTCCCCCGGTTGGCAGTACGCCAGGCGTTTTAGCGCTTGGAGAACTGGAAGCGTTTGCGGGCTTTGGGCATACCGGGCTTCTTGCGCTCGACCATGCGGGAGTCGCGGGTAAGGAACCCGGCCTTCTTCATGGAAGCGCGGAAGCTGTCGCCCAGGCTGGCGATAGCGCGGGCTATGCCGTGGCGGATGGCGCCGGCCTGGCTGGAGACGCCGCCGCCGTCAACCTTGATCACGCAGTCGAACTTCTGGTCCTTGGTGAGGTCGAAAGGCCTGACGATCTCGTGGCGGAGCCTCGGGTTGTTGCCGAAGTAGGCCTCGGGGGTCTTGGTGTTGATGGTGATCTTGCCTTCGCCGCCCTGGGACATGCGGATCTGGGCCACGGAGGTCTTGCGGCGGCCGGTGGCCAGTATGAGATTTTTGTTTTCCATGTTTTCTGTTTCCTTTGATTATTACTTCGCGGCCTTGGGCAGGGGGAACTGGGTCTGCGCGCCGGAGAAGATGCGCAGGCGCTTCATGCGCTTGCCGCGCAGGGTGTTGTCGTCAAGCATGCGCTTTACGGCGAGCTCGAGCACCTTGGTGGAATCGTTTTCCATCTGCCTCTTGTAGGGGATGGTCTTGGCGCCGCCGGCGTAGCCGGAGTGGCGGAAGTAGAACTTATCCTCGGTCTTGTTGCCGGTTATGCGGACCTTGTCGGTGTTGGTCACGACGACGAAATCACCGCAGTCCATGTTGGGGGTGAAGTCGCGTTTGTGCTTTCCCATCAGGAGCACGGCGATCTTGGTGGAAAGGCGGCCGAGCACCTGGTCGGAAGCGTCCAGGAAATGCCATTTCCTGGTCTTTTCGTTGGTGTCGACTTTAGGCAAAGTAGTTTTCTGTGTCATAGTCATATTATGATACAAAATTTCCCGGGCGGATGCAAAGGCGCTGTCAGCGGGCGGACGGGAGCGGCGCCGCGCAGGGGTTTTTGTCTTTCGTGATCCCGATGTCGCCCATCCAGACCTCGCCGTTCTCGCAGAAGCGGCGCTTCTTCACCGCGCCGCGGCCGAAGAAACCGGTGGAATAGTCGCTCTCGATTTCGGTGGTGTTGTTGGCGCGGTAGGACGCGATATAGCTGGGGAGCTTATTATTGCAGAGATTGGAGCAATCGGCTTTCTCATCGTAGCAGATCATGTAGCGCGGCCGGGTGCCGTCGTCCAGCTGTATGATGGCCGAGACCGGCGCGTTCTGGAGAGTCATCTCCAGGCAGCGCGTCACTTTCAGCAGCCACAGGTATTCCGGCTCCGAGATCTCCTCGTAGCCGCGCCCCTGCAGGGCGGCTATCTTCTGCCTGGTTTCCCTGGCCTTCGGGCTCTCCTGCACCGGTTCATGCGGCAGCAGCCAGGTCTTCTGCGTGCCCGCGCCGGTGCGCCAGACCGTTTCTCCCTCGGGGGTCAGCCGGCCGGCGGGGTCGAAAACGGGGGCGCCGGTCAGGTCGCGCAGCTGGAAGATCTCGCGCAGGCCCACGCCGCTGGTCTCAAAAACTTTTATCGCGTCCTTGCTGGCGTGGAACACGTAAGCCTTGTACCCGGCCCCGGTCAGCAGGATCTTCGTCCCGGCGGCGGTTTTTTTCTCCACGGTCATGCCCCTGGCCGTAGGGACCTTGGCCTTCAGGTAGTCCACTGCCCCGCCCAGCTCTGCCGCCTTTATGGCTTTGAACAGTTTTGAGTCCTCGGGCAGCAGGGCTGTTTTCTGCTCGTCTATCGCCTGCCGCAGGTGCAGCTCGGCCAGTATCTGGTCGTCGCTGAGCAGGGCGGTCTTCAGTTCGTCCCTGCGCGCGCCGGCCCGGGCGTTGCCCGGGTCGAGCTTCAAGATCGCTTCGTAAGTCGTCAGCGCGCCGGCGCTGTCGGAGCGGTTTTCCTGCAGTTCCGCCAGGCCTTTAAGCGCATTGAGGTCCTGGGGGCTGGCGGCCAGGGCGAGGCGGTACTGGGCCAGCGCTTTTGTGGTTTCGCGCAGCTTGAGCCAGGTCTCGGCCGCCTTGACCCTGCAGAAGGCGGACATGGAATTGTTGGGCCCGTAAAGGACGGCGGCCCTTTCGTATTCCCGCACCCCTTCCTCGTATTTCCCGACGCGCACCATCAGGGGCGCCCTTTCCGAAGCCAGCTCCGGGTCGGAAGGGGAAAGCCTTACGCAGGCATCGCTGGTCTCCAGCGCGGAGCCGAGGTTGTCCTTGAGGAATTCTTCCCGGAATTTGGCCAGGCAGGCCGCGGCCTGCCGCGGGTCGGCCGCTTTTCTGGCCGCGGTCTTCCCGGGGGCTTTGAGCTTCGGCTGCGCTTTGGCCTTCAGTTTGCCGGAGCGCCGCAGGCCGGCCTTCAGCAGGGCGCGGTAATACTGCGAGTCGGGGGTTTGGGCGCGGATGGTCAGGGAGAGGCCCCTGGAGTAGGACTGGGCGGCCCTCGCCCCGTCGCCGCGCAGCTCCAGCACGCGGCCCAGGTTGTAATGGGCTTTATAGTCGGACGAGGAGATCTCCACGCCCTGCTCCAGGGTTTCGGCCGCCTTGCGCGGATTGCCGGCGGCGGCGTAGGTAAGCCCTAATTCCCGGTACACGGGGTAGGCAGTAGGTTCCAGTTCCAGCGCTTTTTTGCAGTTGGAGAGGGCTTCCTGAGATTTAGCCGAGATCCTGAGCGCTTTGCAGAGGCCGAGGTACCAGGCGTAATGTTCGTCTTTCTTTTGCACCCTGGCCGCGGCGGCGGCCGCCAGGGCTCCGGCGTGGGGCGTCGGGGCTTCCGGCAGCATCTCTACGGCGTAAAGAAAAAGTTCCCGGTCGGCCGGGGCGGCCTTCAGCCCGTCCATCGCTATGGACAGGGCCTTGGCGGGATCGCCGAGGGCCGCCGTCTCGCGGGCCCGGGTAAGCGGGTCGCCGGCGGCAGCCGGGCCGGACATGGCGGCCAGGAGCGCCGCCGCCAAAAGAGCGCGACGAAAAGTTGCTTTCATAAGGAACTGCGGCCCCCTTGCCCCTGCGGCTTAAGCCCTGCTTCTCTTCAGTATGCGCGGCAGTGTTACCCCGCGCTGCGCCTGGTACTTGCCCTTCCTGTCCTTGTACGAGGTTTCGCACTCGTCCTCGGCTCCCAGGAAGACCAGCTGGGCTATGCCTTCGTTAGAATAGATCTTGGCCGGCAGCGGGGTGGTGTTGGAGATCTCCAGCGTCAGGTGCCCTTCCCATTCCGGTTCCAGCGGGGTGATGTTGACCACTATGCCGCAGCGGGCGTAGGTGCTCTTGCCGATGCAGAGCCCGATGACGCCGCGGGGGATCTTGAAATATTCCACGGAGCGGGCCAGGGCGAAGGAATGCGCCGGCACGATGCAGTACGGGGCCTTGATGTCGACGAAGGACTTGTCGTTGAAATCCTTGGGGTCCACCACGCAGTTGTGCACGTCGGTGAAGACCTTGTACTCGTCGGAAACGCGGATGTCGTAGCCGTAGGAGGACAGGCCGTAGGAGACCTTGCCCCTGGCCACGAGGCCCTCCACGAAAGGGGCTATCATCTTGCGCTTCCTGCACATTTCCCGTATCCAGGAGTCCGATTTAAGCATAGTGTCTCCGTCAGAGCTTGAGGTAGTCCAGCCAGGCCTTCAGCAGCGCCCGGGCTTTCTCCGGCCCGGTCAGGCGGATGCGCCCTTCCTTTATCCGGAAATCCCGCCGGCCGAGCTTGGCGAGCAGGCCCCGGTACAGGCGGGCCATGGCCAGCGCGGGGGCCAGCTGCCGCTTCGCGGCCGGGTCGGCCAGGGCCAGCGCCTCGGCGTAGAACCCTTCCGCCCTCGCGGCCTCGAATTTCATCAATTCTATAAAATTGGGAGTGTAATTGGAACCGCCCAGGTCCGCCGGGGCGCAACCGAAGCGGGCCAGGTCCTCCGCCGGGAGGTACACCCGGCCGGCGGCGTGGTCCTCGGCGGCGTCCCGCAGGATGTTGGTCAGCTGCACCGCGTAGCCCAGCTTTGCGGCCAGCTCCCCCGCGCGGGGCGCCGTGTAGCGGAAGACGGCCAGGCAGGCCAGCCCCACCGCGGCGGCCACGCCGTACATGTAGCGCTCCAGCTCCCCGAAGGTGGCGTAGGAACTTTTTGAAAGGTCCAGGCCGACGCCGTCGAGCACCAGCAGGAAATGTTCTGGTTCGAGGGGGAATTCCCGCGCCGCGGCGGCCAGGTCCGTTTCCAGCGGCCCCTGCGGCGCGCCGGCGAAGATCCTGTCCACGGCCGGGCGCCAGGCGGCCAGGCGCAGCGCCTTCTCCCCGGCCGGCAGGGCCGGGGCGTCGGCTATGTCGTCGACCTCCCTGGCGAAGGCGTAATAGGCCGACAGGGCGCGCCGCTGCCCAGCGTCCAAAAGGGAAAAAGCCGGCCCGAAACTGCTGCCGGCTTCCGGTGGTTTGCCCATTATATAAGGAAAGGCCCTAGTTCGAGGCTTCCAGGTACTTCGTAAAAACGCCCCAGCCGCTGTCCTGGGCGAAGAGGAGCTTTTCGTAGGTGGGATAGTACTCTATCAGCGTGCCGGGCCGGCCGGGGATGTTGATGGCCAGGCCCTTTACGGCCGAGAAATCCTTGCCGGTGCGGTCACGGCCAATAGACGCGTTCTTGATGACCAGCTCGTCCGCTATGAACTTGTTGAGCCGCTCGCCCGCCGCTCGCGCGGCCGCGTAGCCCGGGCGGGACCGGTCGGCGTGGCTAGCGGCCAGGTCGACGAAATGCGACAGGTCTCCGTAAAAAGCTATCTGCTTGTCGGGGTCGGTAGCGGGGTCGCCTATCTCGAAGCGCACCACCTCCGTCTTCGCCCTGGCCAGCGCGGCCCGGTCGCCCGCCGCCATGGCCAGCGTGTACCAGTTCTTTATCTTCGCCGCGAGGCCGCGCATCTTGGCCCCGCGTATGGCCGACAGCTGCGTGCCGTAGCCGCCCTGCGCCAGCAGTTCCAGCATGTCGGGGCGGGAATACATTTCCTTAAAAGTGTCCACCATGAAGACGCCAGCCTTCTCGGCGCCGGCCGAGGGGTCGGCCTTGAGCAGGGCCAGGAAGCTCTCCCAGTTCAGGCCGGGCAGCTGTATCACTTCCTCGGCGCCCACTATCACGTCCGCGCCGTCCTTTATCTCGTAGGCCACCTCGGCCATCTGCATGAAGCAGGCCATGGAAACGTACATGTCCACCTTGCCGGCTTCCTTGAAAATGCTGCCCATCTGCCGGGTGCCGATATAGTTGCCGGTCACAAAATCGTGCGAGATGGATTTCCCTTCGTCGGGGCCCTGGCCGGGCTTCACCGGGTCCAGCCAGCCCCAGCCGTGGTCCCAGATCACAAAAACATATTTTTTCGCCGGGTAGGCGGCCTTGCCCCATTTCAGGAACGCCGCGGCCTGGCGCCAGTCGCCCATGTCCGGGTTGCCCAGGTCCGCCAGCAGCGGGGAGGCGATGTGTTCCAGGTCGGCGTCTTTGGTGACGTAGTAGCGGCGCACGCCGGCCCAGTCCCCGTCCGCCGTGGTGTCGTTGTCCAGGCCTTTGGAACGGCCTATTTCGGCCACGATGGCCACTTTCTCCGAGGAGCCCACGGTCTCAAAACGGTTCAGGTCGCCCAGGGCGAAAGGCTCTATGTTGCTCTTGCCGTTCATGTAGACCAGCACGGTCCATTCGCGTAAGGGGGGGCGGGCGGGTTCGGGTGCGGCTGCCGGGGCGGGAGCGCCGAGGGAAAGGGAGTCCAATGCGGGGCCTGCGAAGGCCGGGGCTAGAAGCAGGGAGGCGAGCAGTGAAAGCAGCATTTAGTCTCCTGGGGTCGAAAGTATGCGGCTACCTAAAGAATTATTACTGAAAAAGCGCCTTTAAACAAGGTCTAAAGTCCTAGGCCTATCTGGGCCCGGGCTGGTAGCGCAGCTTCTCGGTGAGCAGCGCCTCGTACCAGGCTTCCAGGTCCCCGCCTGAAGAGGCGGTCTTGTAGACCTTGCCCAGCGGGAAGATAAGGGTTTTCCACGGCAGCTGCATGGACCAGCCGCCGTCCTCGCCGTCCACGTTGTACCAGGCGGCCTTGAAATCCCTCTCCGCTATGGCGGCCAGCACGTGGCCGTAGCAGCGCAGCAGTTTCCAGCCGTCGGCCGTGGGCGGGATGTCGGGTTTGAAGCCCGCCCTTATGGCTTTTTCCAGCTTCGCCACGCCCGAGCGGGCGATCTCTATATTCGAGGTTTCGGAGAGGGAGGAGGCGAGGATCATCATCCTGCGGTGTTCCGTCTGGGCGTCGGCGATCCTTTCCGGGTGGCTGGTTATCCTGTTCTTGGCCGCCTTGGCGCCGGACGCGGGGGGCTCGGAGCCGGCGATGCGCCCGGACACCCATTCGAAATATTTGGTCAGCCAGCCGGGCTCCGGCACGGTTTCCTGCCAGAGCAGGCGCCAGGTGCGCTGTACCGGGTAGGTGGTGACCTTTATCCCGGGGCGCTCTATCACCATGGGCCAGCCCCACGGGTCGAAGTCCGGCATCTTCACCAGGCGCCCCTTGTGGCGCTCCTGCAGGAAGTAGCAGAGGAAGGCGGCGCTGTCCTTGACCGCTTCAATGTTGCGCTGCGGGTTGCTGTTCTCCTTGAGGAAGGTGAGCCGCAGCTTGCGCTCCACTTCGTTGAGGCCGTCGAGGTTGAAATAGATCTTCTTGCCGAATTCGTCCTCCAGGGCCGAGGCCAGCTTGAAAGCCCTGGAGATAAATTCGTCCTTGCGGCTGTCCTCCTCGGTAGGCGCGGAGGGGGAGGCCATCACGTCGCGCAGGGTCTCGAACTTTACTTCGCGCGCCGGGGCCGGGGTCTGCGCCTGCGGCCTGGCGCCCGGCCCGGAACCCGGCTTTCTGCCGGAGACAGAAGAGTCGCGCGGCTGCGCCGGCGCCAGGCCGGCGGCGGGCGCGGCGGGGTTTATGAACTGGTAGCCCGCCCCGGAACTTTCAAGGCCGCCCGAAGGCGGCGGCTCGGCCGGGGCTTCGGCTGCCGGCTGCGGCGCGGGGGCCGGCGCGGCGGCAGGGGCGGGGCCGGCGGAGCTAACGGAGGGGGAGGGCTGCGGCTTGCGGAACGCGGCGGGAATCTCCGGCGTTACCTCCCTCATGCTCCCCAGGGCGGAGTATTCGGCCGGTTCCGCCTTGGGCTCCGGCTGCTGCGGCTCCGGCGGCGGCTGGAACAGCTCTGCCTGCTTGTCTTTGGGGAATTCTGCGGCCAGGCGCCGGGCTGAATTGATATCGGTGAGGGCCACCTGGGAAGTTACCTGCGCGGCCTCCTGTAATTTGCCGGCCTTCAGCAGCGTGAGCGCCAGGTTGGCCAGGGCCTGCACCGCCGGGAACAGGGCGGCCGAGCGTCGGTAGCAGGCCTCGGCCTGCGGCATGTCGCCGGAGCGGAAGTAGATGCTGCCCAACTGGAAAAAGATGCGGTAGGAGGCCGGCGAGGGGGACACCAGGGCCGAGCGCAGCGCGGAGGCCGCCGCCGCCAGGCGGCCCTTGTCCTTGGTGCGGAAGGCGTTCTTCGCCATGGCCGCGCCCAGGCCGGAGAGGGCCTCGGTCTTGTCGAAAGAAGAGGAGGAAAGGCGCTGGAAGGCTTTTTCCGCGTCCTCGGGCAAGGCTTCCAGGTCCAGCCAGGCGTTCTCCACCGCCGCCCGCTCGTCGAGAGCGGTGCCCTTGCCGAGGGAAGCCAGGATCTCCCTGGCCCGCGGCAGGTCGCCGGTCTTGCGGTGTATCACCGCCAGGCAGAGCCTGGCCTCCGGGTCGGAGTCCGACTTCAGAAAATCGTAAGCCTCCTGCAGCAGGCCCAGCTCCACCAGCACGGCGCCGAGGGCGAAGCGGGCCCGCGAACCGGGGCTGCGCGCCACCGCCAGGTCGTAGAGATAATGGGCGGCGTGCAGGTTGCCGAGGCCGTATTCCCCGGCGGCCAGCCTGCCCGGGTCGCCCCCGGCAGCCCTGTCCCCGGTCTTCAGGAAGCCGGCCAGCAGGGACAGGTCCCTGCGCGTGGCTTTAAGGGGGGCCAGCGGGCTGCGCGCCCTCGGGCTCGCCGGGTTAAAAACAAAATGTTCGTGCGACGGGGCGTGAAAGAACAGCAGCGCCGCGGCCTGTGCCGGCTGGCGTATGAAAGGCGGGGTGACCAGGCTGTCGGAAGTGAACGCGGGCAGGAAATCCAGGCCGCCCTCGCTGAAGGGCGGCACCGTGTAAAGCGTGGCGCCCCCGGCGGCCTCCGGCGTCACCGGGATGGCCAGTTCGGTCAGGCCCGCGAAGCGCGGCAGGGCGTCCCGCAGCAGGGGCGGCGCGCCGTCAAAAATGTTAAGATTTACCGGGTTATCGGCCACGCCTATATTTTAATATATTTCAGCGCGTTTTTTACCCCCGGGAGCCTCATGGAAAAAGAACTGGTCATAGCGACTTTTAACCGCCATAAACTCGAAGAGATCCAGGCCATACTTCCCGCGCTGCGCCTGCGGGCCCTCGCCGAATTCCCCGGGGCCGAGCCGGCGCAGGAGGACGGGGCGACGCTGGAGGAGAACGCTTCAAAGAAAGCCCTGGCGGCCGCCCGGTTCACCGGCCTCTGGGCCCTGGCCGACGATACCGGCCTGGAGGTGGACGCGCTGGGCGGCGCGCCGGGGGTGCGCTCGGCCCGCTTTGCGGGGGAGACCGCCGGGGCCGCCGAGAACAACGCGCTGCTGCTGGCCAGGCTCGCCGGGGTGCCGCCGGAAAAGCGTTCCGCCCGGTTCGCCTGCGTGGTGGCGCTGGCCTCCCCCGACGGAGAAGTATCGCTGGCCCGCGGCACCCTGGAGGGCAGGATAGCCGCCGCGCCCAGCGGCGCCAACGGTTTCGGCTACGACCCGCTGTTCGAGGTCGGGGCCGGGCCGGGTACTCTCGCCGAACTTTCCTCCGCGCAGAAGAACGTTCTCAGCCACCGCGCCAGGGCGCTGGCCGGCATAGCGCCGCTGCTGACTAAACTTTAACCCGCGCGGCCCCGGCTGTTACCGCGCCAAGAATGGTATAATTACAAATCGTGAAATCCATAAGGTTCAGGCTGCTCTATAAGTTCGTGGCCGTGCTGGTCCTGGTCTCGGTCCTGCCGATGACCCTGCTCGGCCTGCGGCTCATAAACCTCGGCCAGACCGGGGTTATAAACGCCCTGATGGAGCTGCACCAGACCTCCGCCGACAAACTCGCCTCCGAAATAAATACCTATGTCAGGAGCGCCGACCTGGGGCTCCGCGCGTCCATGGCCGCCATGCTGCAGATGGACTGGGAGAACAAGCAGACCATGCTGTCGGCCCTGCTGGAGACCCGCCAGAACATAAAGCAGATCTCGGTGCTTTCCAAGGACGGGGCCGAGCTCATAAAGATGCTCTCTCCCTACGGCGGGGCGGAGGAAGGGCTTAAGAAATACGCCGCTACGGATGGCTTCAAGGCCGCCAGGAAAGGCGCCCGCCACGTCTCGGTGGACGACGCCACCAGGTTCGCCGTGCTGTACTACCCTTTCGGCAAGGACATGGTCCTGCGCTCGGAGCTGGATCTCCCGGCCTTCATAGCTTCCCTCGACCTTAAGCGCGTCGGGGCGGAAGGTTTTCCCGTCGTGCTCGACGCCGCCGGCAAGCCGCTCGCCTGGCCGGCAGACCTGCCCGCCGAGGCGGCCGCCGAGGCCGCCGCCTGGGAGTTCTCCGTCAACGCGGTCAAATCTCTCTCCTCCGGCTCCTCCGAGATCCGCAACTCGGCCGGGCGCGAACTGCTGGCCGCCAATTCCCCGATAGTGGAACTAGGCGGCGCCGTGGTGGTGGTGCAGCCCCGCAGCGAGGCCTATAAATACGCCATGTTCATGGAGCGGCAGGCCATCTACGTGGTGCTGCTGTTCCTGGTGCTCACCGTGGCCGCGGCCTGGTACTTCAGCCGCAGCCTTTCCAAGCCCATCACCGTGCTCACCCGCGCCGCCGAGTACGTGGCCGCCGGGGATTTCTCGCGCAAAGCCGAAGTGCATACCACCGACGAGCTCGCCGACCTGGCCGAGACTTTCAACAAGATGACCGCGCAGCTGAAATCCTATTCCGACATGCAGGTGGACCGCATCATCCGCGAGCAGAAGAACACCGAAGCCATCCTCTTCTCCACCGAGGACGGAATTCTCATGACGGACATGGCCGGCCGCGTGCAGGTGGCCAACCGCACGGCCCGCTCCGTGCTGGGCATCCCGAACGACGCGCCGGTGGAGGGCCGGGCGCTGGAGAGCCTGATCCCCGCCGAGGCGATCAAGGAGCCGGTGCTCGACGTGTTCGGCAGCAAGAAAGAGAACTATTTCAGGGAGATCGAGCTCTCGCAGGAGACCTCTCACCGCTTCTTCAGGTGCTTCGCCGCCCCCATCACCGCGCCCGGCCACCCGGAACCTTTCGGCCGGCTGATCGGCTTCAACGACATCACGCTCGACAAGGAACTGGCCCGCATAAAAGACGAGTTCCTCCACTCCATCACGCACGACCTGCGCAACCCCATGGGCGCCATCAAGGGCTTCGTGGAGTTCATGCTCAAGGGCATCCCCGGCCCCATCAACGAGTCCCAGAAGAAGATGCTGGTCTCCATCGACCGCGCCTCGTTCCGCCTGCTCGGCATGATCAACAATATCCTGGACTCGGCCAAGATGGAGGCCGGCAAGATGGAGATCTCCATCGCGCCCGTCAACCTGCGGGAGGTCGCCTCCAGGGTGACCTCGCTGCTCGAGTCGCTGGGCCAGCGCAAGAACATCCATTTCGAGCTCGAGGGCGAGGAGAATCTCCTGGTCAACGCCGACTCCGGCCTGATGGAGCGCATGTTCACCAACCTGATCGGCAACGCCATAAAGTTCACTCCGGAGAACGGCACCATAACGGCCGGCGTGGCCGACACCGGCGCCACCGTGACGGGCTGGGTGCGGGACACCGGCGACGGCATCCCGCAGGAATACCTCTCCAAGGTTTTCGAGAAGTTCGAGCAGGTGAAAGGCCAGAAGGCCGGCGGCACCGGCATCGGCCTGACCATCTGCAAATTCGTGGCTTCGGCCCACCTGGGGAAGGTCTGGGTGGAATCCGAGTTCGGCCACGGCGCCAAATTCATGTTCTCCTTCCCCAAGAACCTGGGCAAGGACGAGTCGGGTAAAGTGGTGGTCAAGGAGGCCGCATGAGGCGTCTGATTTCCGCGCTGCTGCTGTTGTTCTCGCCCGTGGCGGCCACTCCCGCCGAGGAGCTGCAGACCATCATCGTCAAGCCCGGCGACACGCTCTGGAGCATCTCCAACACCTACCTCAAGGACCCCAGGAAATGGGGGGAGATCCTTAAATACAACAGGCTGCCGGCGGCGGACCCGTCGATAGCGCTGCCGGGCATGGCGCTCAAGGTCCCCGTGAACCTGATCAAAGAGCAGTTCCGGGCCGCCAAGCTGGTCTATTTCGTCAACGAGGTCATGTTCCGCCGCACCGGCGCCCCCGACTGGCGGGGCGTCGCGTCCAAAATGGACCTCTTCAAGAGCGACACCGTGCGCACCAAGGTGGACGCCCGCGCCGACATCCGGTTCTATACCGGCGAGGTGCTAAACCTTTTTCCCAATTCCATCGCCGTGCTGCGCCCGCCCGGCAAGAAGAATACCGACGTGGAGCTGCTGGCCGGCGAACTGCGCGGCCTGCGCTCGCGCGTGGTCACCGCCTCCGCCAGGATCACCCCGAAGACCAAGGACACAGAATTCGGCGCCAAGCTCAAGGACGACCTGACCACGCTGGTGCAGGTCTATAAGGGCAAGGCCGACGTGGAGGCGCAGGGCAAGACCGTGGAGGTGCAGGCCGGTTTCGCCGCCGAGGTGAAGATGGACATGCCGCCCTCCGAGCCGGTCAAGCTGCCGCCCCTGCCGCAGCTCGACGGAGCCCAGACCACCCTTACTGCCTCCTCCGGCCCGCAGCTGCGCAGCGAGGGCGGGAAGATCTCCCTGGGCAACCTGAAGACCGGCAAAACCCCCGGCGCCAACGCGGCCCTGCCCGGCGACAAAGACCTTACGAAGAACATGCCGAAGACCGGCAATATCGACGACAAGAATATCGACGCCAACGAGATCGTGAAGATGATCTCCGTGGCCAACCCGGTGGCCAGCTACCACCTGCAGGTCTCCAAAACCCAGGCCTTCACCACGCTGGCGCTGGACAAAACCTACGACGCCTTTGAGACCATAAACCTCAACGGCCGCATCCCGGCCGGCGACTACTACATGCGCGTGGCGCTAGTGGACCTGCTGGGTTTCGAAGGCAAGTTCAGCACCCCGCGCAAGATCACCGTAGAGAAAGAGTAACCGCCACCCCCTTCATCATGCGCATCAAAGCGATCATCACGCAGGCCGCGACCGCCGCGGCGCTGCTGCTCGCGGCGGCCTCCCCGGCCGCCTCCGCCGCTTCCGCCCCGCCCGGCTCCAGGACCGTGTGGGACCGCATCATGGAAGAGCAGAGCGCGGTCAACCTGAAGCGCGGCTACGGCCTGATGGAGGCCCAGGATTACGCCGCCGCCGCCGACGAATTTTTCAAGGCCGCCCAGAAGAGCCCGGAAAGCCCCTGGCCCCGCCTGCTGTACGGCTCGGCGCTGTACTGGCTGGGCGAGCCGGCCAAGGCGCTCGACGAGTTCGAGGCCGCGCTGCGGCTGGACCCGAAGAGCTCCATGGCCTACCAGCTGCGCGGCATCGTGCGCGCGCGGGACGGGCAGTATAAGGAAGCCCTCGCGGATTTCCTGCAGTCGGAGCGCCTGGACCCGTCCCGCTCCGACGTGCGCATGAACGCCGGCTCGGTCTACCACGCGCTGGGCGAGCCGGCCCGCGCGCTGGATTATTTCAGGGCGGCCGCGGCGCTGGAACCCGGCAGCCCGCTCTACCGCTACCAGCTCGGCATGTTCTACGCCCGCCTGGGCCGCTACGAGCAGGCCGCGGTGCAGCTGGAGAAGGCCGTCTCTCTTTTTCCGGAGTACGAGGACGCCGTGCTGGAGCTCGCCGTGCTGCGGGAGCGCGAGGGGCGGCTGGCCGAGGCGGTCAAACTGTACCGCCGCGCCGTCGCCATAAAGCCGGGAGATTCCGTGGCCAGGTTCCGCCTGGGCTGGGCGCTGAAAAAAGCCGGGAAGGCCAAAGAGATCCCTGCCATCCTGGAGCGGGCCTTCCTGCTGGCCCCGGTCAACGAGAAGGGCGGCATTTCCATGGCGCTGGCCTACGCCGGGCGCCCCGCCGCCCCCGAGCCCGGGCGCGAAAGCCCGCTGTTCTCGGCCCTGAGGAAGATCCCTCCGGACCAGGACGCCCGGGTTACCGTGGAGCTGCTGGAAACTCCCAAAACCACCCTGCAGGCCGGGAGCGCGGAAAAGCTGAAGGGCAGCCTGGAGACCGCTTTCCGCCGGCCCCGCGTCAGCTACACCAAGCGCGAATATTTCCTGCCGGCCGCGCCCGCGGCGGAGCGGGCCCGGCGCGCCGACGAGATAGCCGCCGAGGCGGAAAAGCTGGTCAAGGGCGTGTCGGGCGGCAGCGACGCCCGCCTGAATTTTAATATCGAAACCTCGGCGCCCTCGGGCCGCAAGGACGCCGCCAACAAGGCCCTCTACAAGCCGCGCGACGTCGGCAACGACATGGGCCTCTGGGTGATGGGCGACTCCTGGCTGGACAACGCCGCCGAGGCCATGGAAGAACTGGAAGGTTCCGACCTGGGCGGCCTGGGCCCGCTCAAGGGCCTGGGTTACCTGTTGCTCGGCGAGCACGGCGCCGCCCTGGAGGAATTTTCAGGAGCCGGGGCGCTGGACGCCCTCGGCCGCGGGGCGGCGTGGGTGGAGGCCGGCTCCGAGGAGAAGGCCCTCGCCGAATACGCGCAAGCCCTCCGGCTGGACCCGGGCAACAAGATCGCCGCCGCCAACAAGGGCTGGCTGCAGGGGGGGGCGCGATGACGGACGCGCGCCTGCCGGCCGCCGTGCGGCTGGTTTTCGGTTTCAGCGATTGCGCCCTGAAAGAGCGCCTGAGCGCGCGGCTGGCCGCCGATTACGGGCGCTGGCTGGGCGGCTTCCGCACGCTGGAACGCCGCGCCGGCGCCGCCAGGGACGGCTTCGACGTAGAGGCGCTGGGCGGCGGGCGCGAGACGCTGGCGTCGCGCAGCATCGTGTCGGCTGAAGCTTTTAACAAGTACGGCCTCAACCCGGCCGCCTTGGAACGCGTCGCCCTCCCGGCGCTGGAGGCGGCCTCCGCCGCCGGGAAGATCCTGCTGTTCGACGAGCTGGGCCCGATGGCCGCGCGCTCGGCCAGGTTCAGCGCCAAGGCCGTGGAACTGCTCTTCTCCGGCGCGCCCTGCCTGGTCTTTTACCGCAGAGGGGCGGCGGCTTTCGAGGACGCTTTCGGGCGGATGGCCGATACTGCTATACTTGAACTTTCCGCGGAGACCTGGGCGGAGGCCGTGGCCGCCTCCCGGGCCTGGCTGGACTACAAAGTAAGACTGATGGAGAACGGAAGATGAAATACGCAGGCGACCTTTCGCTGGACAATTTAAAGAAAGCCCATTTTATCGGGATAGGCGGCATCGGCATGAGCGGCATCGCCCGTCTGATGCTCGGCCTCGGCTACCGCGTCTCCGGGTCCGACGCCAGGGAGTCGGAGATAACCCGGGCCCTGGCCAGGGAGGGGGCGGAGCTCCATATCGGCCACTCGCCGCGCGCCCTGCGCTCGCCCGACGTAGTGGTAGTCAGTTCAGCGATAAAGCCCGACAACCCCGAGCTGCGGGAGGCTTTCCGGCTGGGCGTGCCCGTGGTGCAGCGCGCGCTGATGCTGTCCGCGCTGGCCGAACTTAAAAAGACCATTACGGTGGCCGGCACGCACGGCAAGACCACCACCACTTCCATGACGGCCGCGGCCCTGGAGGCCGCCGGCGCCGACGCCACCGCCGTGGTGGGCGGCATAGTTAAGGGCGCCGGCTCCAACCTGAAGCTCGGCCGCAGCGAATACCTGGTGGCCGAAGCCGACGAGTCCGACGGCTCCTTCCTCTATTTCTCGCCGCTCGTCACCTGCGTCACCAACATAGACTCCGACCACCTGGACCATTACGGGAACATGGAAACCCTCAAGGCGGCTTTCCGCGCCCACCTCGCCAAGGTGCCGTTCTACGGCATGGCGGTGCTCTGTTCCGACGACCCCGGGATACGGGAGCTGCTGCCCGGGCTTAAGGCGCCCCACCTGACCTGCGGCCTGACCCCGGGCGCGGACTGGACGGCCCGCGACGTTAAATTCGGCGCGGCCGGCGCCGCCTACACCGCTTTCTATAAAGGCCGGAGGATGGGGCCGGTGCGGCTGCGGCTCGGCGGGGCGCACAACGTGCGCAACTCCCTGCTGGCCCTGGCCGCCGGCTGTTACCTGGGCTTCGACTTCAAGAAACTGGCCGCCGGCCTTTGGAGCTTTGCCGGCGTGAAGCGCCGCATGGACAGGCTGGGCGCGGCCGAAGGGGTGGAATTCGTGGACGACTACGGCCATCACCCTACCGAGGTGAAGGCCACGCTGGAGGCCGCGCGCGGGCTTTTCCCGGGCCGGCGCCTGGTGGTGCTTTTTCAGCCGCACCGCTACACCCGCACCGCGCTGCTGTACAAGGATTTCGGCCGCGCCTTCGCTTGCGCCGACAGGGTCTACGTGGCCCCGGTCTACGCGGCGGGAGAGAAGCCCCTGCCCGGCGTAAATTCCGGCCTCATCTTAAAGCAGCTGCTCAGGCACAAGGCCCGCGCCGCCGCTTTCCCCGGTCCGCTGGAACTGATGAAGGAGCTGAAGCCCGGGGACGTGTTCCTGACGCTCGGCGCCGGCGACGTCTGGAAGCTCGGCGAGGAAATAAAGCTCAAACTGGAGACCCTCAACTGATGCCGCGCTACAGCCAGGTCTTTTTAGCCGACGCGGGCATCTGCGCCCGCATAGCGGAAGGTCTCTCCGGGGGGGAGTTCGACCGCGTCATAGAGATAGGCCCCGGCGGCGGGGCGCTGACCACTTTTCTTTTTCCGAAGTACGGCTCCCGCCTGACCGCGGTAGAGATAGACCCGCGGCTGGTGCCGGACCTGAAGGCCAAATTTCCCGGCCTGAACGTGGTGAACGCGGATTTTCTGGCGGCCGACCTGGCTGCGCTGGCCGGCCCGGGCCGCGCCGCCTTTATAGGCAACCTGCCCTACGAGTGCGCCACGCCCATCCTGGAGAAAACGCTGTTCTTCGGCGGTTTTTCCATCGCGGTTTTCATGTTCCAGCGGGAAGTGGCCCGCAAGCTTACGGCCGCCCCGGGCGACCACGACCACGGCTACCTGTCGCTCATCACCGCCGCCCGCGCTTCCGTGGAGCTGCTGCTCGACGTAAAGGCCGGCAGTTTCAAGCCGGTGCCGGCCGTGGATTCCTCGGTGCTGCTGTTCAAGCCCCGGGCTTTCTTCTCTTCGCCGGTGGAGGAGGAGCGGTTCCGGGCCCTGGCGCGGAAAGCTTTTTCTCACCGCCGCAAGACCCTGATAAATTCCCTGGCCCTCTGCGGCGTGGAGAAGGCCAAGGCCGCCGCGGCCGTGGAGAAGGCCGGCCTCAAGCCGACCGTGCGGGCCCAGGAGCTGTCGCTGCCCCAGTTCGCGGCCCTGGCCGGGCAGCTCGCCGGCGCCTGAACGCTCCGTCCTTGATATCAAAAATAGTATAATTACCATGCCTCCGGCCCGGCCGGCGGTACTTTTCGTTTTCAGGGCTATACTTATGAACATTCACGCCAAACGCATCAAGGACCTGCAGCTCCTGCTCAAACAGCACCGCCTGGACGGCCTGTTGCTGGGCCGCACGCTGGAGATCGGCTATTTCACCGGCTTCCACCTCGACGACTGCGTCATGCTGGTCACCCGCGCCGGCGCCTGGGTCTTTATGCCCCGGATGTTCGTGGAGCAGTTCAAGGAGACCGTAACTTTTGCGGCGCCGGTGGCGGAAGACCTGGACCGGGCCGGCCGCGCCCTGGCTAAAGCCAAGGAGCTGAAGCTTAAGCGGTTCGCCTTCGAACCCGATGCCGAGACCTACTCCCGCGGCTCCGCCTGGCGCAAGGGCGGCGCGCTGGAACATAACGGCCTCACCGGGGCGCTGCGCGCCGTGAAGGAGGGGGAGGAAATAGAGGCGCTGCGCAAGTCCTGCCGCATCGCCGCCAAAGCTTTCGGCCTGGTGCGCCCCCGCATAAAGACCGGCCGCACGGAAATGTCCGTTTACCGCGAACTCGAGGACGTGATGCAGGCCATGGGCGCCAAGGGCCCGTCCTTCGACATGATAGTGGCTTTCGGGCCCAACTCGGCCAAGCCGCACCACGCCACCTCCGAGCGGCGGCTGAAGAACAACGAGGCCGTGCTGCTGGATTACGGCTGCCTCTACGGCCATTACTGCTCTGACATCACCCGCACCTGGTTCCACGGCCGCGCGCCGGAGGATTTCAAGAAGGTCTACGCCATCGTGGCCGCCGCGCACAAGGCGGGGCTCGCCGCCGTGAGGGCCGGCGTTAACGCCAACGCGGTGGACGCCGCCGCCCGCGGCCTGATAGTGGACGCGGGCTACGGGCAGTACTTCACCCACGGCACCGGCCACGGCGTGGGGCTGGAGATCCACGAATTCCCGCGGGTCAACGCGCCCTCGCAGGCCGTGCTGCGCGCCGGCATGGCCGTGACCGTGGAGCCGGGCATTTACCTGCACGGCAGGTTCGGCGTGCGCATAGAGGATTCGGTGCTGGTCACCAAAACCGGCTGCGAGATCCTGACCAGGACTAATTAAGCGGAAGAAAATAAGGGAGGAAAAATGACGATATTAGCGATAGTACTTCTTGCGGTAGCCGCCTGGGTGGTGGTGATGTTCAACAGCCTGGTGGGCCTGCGCAACCAGGTGGCCAACGCTTTCAGGCAGATCGACGTGCAGCTCAAGCGCCGCCACGACCTGATCCCCAACCTGGTGGAATCGGTCAAGGGCGAGATGAAGTTCGAGCGGGAGACCCTCGAGCGCGTGATCCAGGCCCGGACCGCGGCGGTTTCCGCCGGGCAGGGCGGCAACACCGGCGACATCCTGGCCAAGGAAGGCATGCTGACCCAGGCCCTGGGCCGGCTCATCGCCCTCTCCGAGAACTATCCCAACCTGAAGGCCAACGAGGCCGTACGCACGCTGATGGAGGAGCTGACCCACACCGAGAACCAGATCAGCTTCTCGCGCCAGTTCTACAACGACGTGGTCACCAAGTTCAACACCAAGCAGCAGGTGTTCCCGACCAATATGTTCGCCTCCATGCTCGGCTTTACCCTGTCGGCGCTGTGGGAGCTCCCGGCCGATTCCCCCGAGCGGCAGAACCCGAAGGTCAATCTGGCGATATAAGCGGTCCCGGGCCCGGGCGGCGCAGCGCCGCCCGGCATAACGCATGAATATATACGAGCAGCAGGCTTCCAACAGGCGGACGACGGCCGTTATACTGGCCGCCTTCGTGGCTTTTTTCCTGCTGCTCGGCCTGGGCTTCGACTATTTTTACTTCAACTTCAACCCGTCGAGCCAGCCGCGGATGGAGATGAATTCGGACGGCTTCTACGAGGCTCAACGCCAGGGCGCCTCTTCCAAAGTGCCGTTCGGCACCCTGTTTTCCCTCCTGGCGGGTTTGGGCCTGGCCGCCAACAGCATGTTCAACGGCAAAGCCATGGTGCTGCGCTCCACCATGGCGCGCCGCGCCCTGCAGTCCTCCTCCGACAAGGAGCGGCAGTTCCTTAACGTGGTCAGGGAGATGGCCACCGCCTCCGGCCTGCCGGCCCCCGAGGCCTACGTGGTCCCGGACCCGGACCTTAACGCTTTCGCCACGGGCATGAGCCCCGACAGCTCCGTGATCGCCGTCACCGAGGGGCTGCTGTCCTCCCTTAACCGCGAGGAGCTGCAGGCCGTGGTGGCCCACGAGATGAGCCATATCCGCAACTACGACATGCGCCTGATGACGGTGATGGCGGCCCTGCTGGGCGCCGTGGCCCTGCTCTCGGATTTCGCCGGGCGCTCCATGCGCTATGGCGGCAGGGGCAGCGCCTATGGCGGCTCGCGCAGTTCCGGCGGCTCCAACAAGAAGGGCGGCGCCGCGCTGCTCTTTTTCGCTATCTGGCTCGTCGCTATCATTCTCGCGCCGCTGCTGTCGCGCATGCTCGCCATGGCCATCTCGCGCCAGCGCGAGTTCCTGGCCGACGCCAGCGCGGCGGAGCTGACCCGCAACCCGCTGGCGCTCATCGCGGCGCTGGAGAAGATACGCCGCGCGGTCATGCCCACCAACGCCGTGGACAACGGCGTGGCGCATATGTGCATCGCGGACCCCCGCGGCAGCCTGATAGAGGAGAAACTCGGCTTTACGGCGGACCTGCTGGCCACGCACCCGCCGATGGAGAAACGCATACTGGCGCTGAAGGTAATGGCCTACCAGGCGGCGAACCCGCAGGCCGCGTAACAGATCCCGACTAAAACCAAGGAGACACACATGATACTCGCAAGTCAATTCAAAGAGGGCAGCATGTTCATCAACGAGAACGGCCAGATGGTCGAGGTGATGACCGTGCAGCACCACCGCAAATCCCAGGCCCGCGCCGTGGTGCGCGTGAAGCTGTCCAATATCGAGACCGGCTCGATCATCGAGACCGCCTACCGCCCCGAGGACAAGTTCAAGGACGTGATGGTGGAGAAGCGCCCCAAGACCTACGTGTACGCCGAGCCCGAAATGGCCTACTTCATGGACAACGAGAACTACGAGCAGGTGGGCCTGCCCAAGGAAAAGATCAAGGCCATGCTGCCCTATATGACCGAGAATATGATGGTGGAAGGCATCTACCTCAACGACGCCTTCTTTACCATCCAGCTGCCGGCCAACCTGGTGATGACCGTCACCCACACCGTCGACGGCGTGCGCGGCGACACCGTCTCCAACACCATGAAGGACGCCACCGTGAACACCGGCCTGGTAGTGAAGGTGCCCATGTTCATCAACGAGGGCGACCAGATCCGCGTAGACACCCGCACCGGTACTTACGTCGAGCGCGTTTCCAAGTAGTCGGCCCCCGGGCCCGGAGCGAATATGATAAAAGCTGTGATCCTCGACATAGACAACACGCTGATGGACTTTATGCGCATGAAGCGCGCCGCGGTGGACGCGGCCGTGGACGCCATGATAGACGCCGGCCTGCCCATGCCCAAGGAGCAGCTCCGGGAGAAGATCTTCGAGATCTACTGGAAGGAAGGCATCGAGGACCAGAATATCTTCGACAAGGTGCTGATGAAGGAGTTCGGCAAGGTGGACCCCAAGATCCTCGCCGCCGGCATCATCGGCTACAAGCGCGCCAAGGAGGGCCACATGACCCTCTACCCGCACGTGAAGATGGCCCTGACCGACCTGCTCAAGATGGGCGTGCGCATGGGCGTGGTCTCCGACGCGCCGCGCCTGTCCGTCTGGATGCGCATCGTGGGCCTGGGCCTGCACCATTACTTCGAGCATGTCGTCACCTTTGAGGACACCGGCGAGAAGAAGCCCTCGCCCAAGCCGTTCAAGAAGATCCTGTCGCTGATGCAGGTAGAGCCGGCCGCCGCCATCATGGTGGGGGACTGGGCCGAGCGCGACATCAAGGGCGCCAAGGCCTTCGGCATGAAGACCGCCTGGGCCAAGTACGGCAACGAGTTCGACACCCCCGTCTCGGGCGCGGACTATGAGCTCGACGACATCTACGACCTGGTCGGGATAGTCAGGAGGGAGAATGAAAAAGCTGCTTAACCTGGCGGTACTGCTGCTGCTGGCCGCTCCCGCGGCCGCGCTGGAGATCTCCGGCGTTAACCCCGCGGAAGTTAAGGGCGCGGCCAAGGCTGACTTCGCCTTCTCCGGAGTGACCTTAAAGAACGTCGCCTGGGAAAAAGGCGCCGTGGTGATGCCGGTCACCGACAATAAGGGCAAGAAATATAACGATATAAAACTGCTCTCCAAAGGGCTCTACGCCAGGTTCGAAGCCTGTTTCAAGAACGGCTGCGCGCCCGCCAAGCCCGGCGCCGCGCCCAAGGTAAAGATTTCCGCCCCCAAGGCGCTTAAGTCGCCCGCCCGCGTGGCCAACGCCGAGCTCACCTTCGACGGAGAGCTGCTGGTGGTGGTCGGCGTGATGGCCTCTAAAAAAGAGGAGGGCGCCTTCTGGGTGGCCTTCCCCAGGGACCTGGAATTTACCGACCCTGCCCTCAAAAGTGCCGTCGAGTCCGCCGTGATAGCGGCCTGGACCAAGAAGAAATAAATGAGCCACAGGGGCCCGGGAGTCATACTGCTCGCGGCGCTGGTCTGCGCCGCCGCCGCGCCCGCCCACGCTTTAAAGATAGAGCGCTTATCGCGCGTTTCACCTTCCTCCGGAAAAGCATCCTATATAGAAGCCGCTTCTGGTTCGGCGCTGGTCCGTTTTAAGGCCGGCGTTTCTACCGCGGCTGCCGCGTCGCAGCTGTCCCCTGCCGGGTTCTCCATCGTCCGCACTTTCGAACGCTTCAACTGGTCGGTGGTTAAACTGCCGTCCGGCACCGGGGTGGCCGCCGGCCTGTCCGTCCTATCGGCCAACCCGTCGGTGGAATGGGCCGAGCCGAATATGGTCTACAGGGCGAAACGGGTTCCTGATGACCCTTATATAAATATGCAATACGCCCTGGCCAAGGTGGAAGCTTTCGGCGCCTGGGAGTACGAGACCGGCGCCTCCAGTCGTGTTACCGTAGCTGTGATTGATACCGGAATATCGGGGATACATCCGGAGTTGCAGAGTAAGCTTGTCGGCACCAGCCGGGCCATTAACCCCGACAATTTCGTGGCGTCCAATAATCAGCCGCCTACCCCGGCCTGCAACCATGCCACCAGGGTGGCCGGAGTTGCGGCGGCAACAGCCAATAATTCTGCCGGCGTGGCGGGCCTTTCCTGGGGCGCGAAACTTATCTCGATGAAAGTTTTTCTCGACTCCGACTGTACCGATGACTGTTGGGATGAACCCGGGCAGTCCTGTTCTACCGACGAGGGCGCCATTGCTGATGCCGTAAATGAACTGATCCCGCTGCACAATACGAGCGTACTAGGCAAAATCATCATCAATATCAGTCTGGGCAGTTCTGGTATTGTTTTCGGCGGTTGTACTCCCGGCATGCAGGCCGCCGTGGATTCGGCTGTCGGAGCTGGCTTGATGATCTTTTCAGCGGCCGGGAACGCCGGGGACCCTGTGCTGGACTCTCCGGCAAGCTGTAACGGCGTAATAGCTCTGGGAGCTACCGATGCCCAGGACAGCCTGGCATCTTTTTCTAACAGCGATTCCGATATGGCCAGTAAAGGCCTGACAGCTCCCGGTGTGGAACTTTATACTACCGATATCGGCAACGGCTACGCCTCGGCTACCGGCACCTCTTTCGCTTCACCGATGGCCGCCGGCCTGGCCGCGCTGATCTGGTCGGCCAAACTTACTGCTGCCCCGAACTACACCGCCGCGCAAGTGTTCGACACGATGAAAAACTCAGCCGACGACCTGGGCGCCGCCGGGCCTGACCGGTATTTCGGCCTGGGCCGCATAAACGCCCTCAAGGCCCTGCGCCTCGCCGTTACCGGCAGCACCTTCTCCGCCGGCAGCCGCAAGGCCATAGCCTACCCCAACCCTTTCCGGCCCTCCGCCCACCGCCTGGTCTCGTTCAGTGTGCCGGACGACCTGACCGGTTCTGAGCTGGAGGTTAAGGTGTACACTTCGGAGGGGGAACTGGTTAAGAAACTGGACTCCTCCTCCTGGGACGGCCGCAATACCGCGGGCGCGCCGGTAGCCAGCGGCGTCTATATCTTCCGCGTCAAGACGGACAGCGATTCAGCCGTTGGAAAAATGGCGCTTATCAGGTAAGGCGATATGAAAGTTTTTAACAAGACCAAAGGCCTGCAGGTCAGCGCCGGGGCAGCCCGGGCCGACACTTTTTCCGACCGCCTGTTCGGCCTTATCCCGCGCCGCTCGCTCGGGCCGGAGGAAGGCCTCTGGCTGGAGCCCTGCGCCATGATCCACATGTGCTTCATGAGCTTCCCCATAGACGCCGTCTTTCTGGACGCCGACCTGAAGGTCCTGCGCGTGATAGGCGGCCTGAAGACCTGGCGCTTTTCGCCCTGGGTCTACGGGGCCCGCGGCGTGCTGGAACTGCCGGCCGGCAGGGCCGCCGGCCGCATAGAAGAGGGGGATCTCCTGGAATTCCTCTAGGGCGTTTGCGAGAGTTGCGGTTTTTAGGGGAGTTCGGGAATTTTAGGCCTTGTAAGTCAGCGGCAATATATTTATAATAATTGGAATTGTATGGTACAACCAGCCCCCAAAGGCCTGCAGCGCAAGCGGAACATGAGGGAGATCCTCGTTGAGGGTAAACTCATTTCCGAAGAGCAGTACAAGGCCGCCGAAGAAGTCTCCAAAAAGGACGGCAAACCGCTGCAGCAGGCGCTCGTGGACCTGAAAGTCATTCCCGAGCTCAAACTCCTCAAGGTGCTCGCCGACGAGTGGGGCTTCAAGGCCGTGGACCTGTCCAAGATCCAGGTGGCCCCCGAGATAGTGCAACTGCTGCCCGAGCAGCTCGCCCGCAAACAGCTCTGCGTCCCTTTCGCCCGCCAGGACAACGCCATGTTCCTGGCCATGTCCGATCCGCGCGACTTCCTTATCGTCGAAGACATCAGCCTGCGCACCGGCCTGGACGTCAAGCCTTACCTCGCCCTTTCCCACTGGGTGCTCAAGGTCGTGGACGGCGTCTACGGCAAGCAGGACAGCGCCCAGGTGGCCCAGCTGGTGGAATCCGTGCAGCAGAGCCAGAGCCAGGCCAAGGCCGACGGCTCCGAAGAAAGTTTTTCCCTGGCCGCGACCGAAGAGAAGAAGGACATCAGCGACGTAGACGCCAGCGCCCCCGAAGTGGAGAAGCTGGTCAACGCCATCATCCTCGGCGCGCTCAGCATAAAGGCCTCGGACATCCACGTGGAGCCGTTCGAGGACGCCAACAACGCCAAGAATTCCAAGGTGCTCGTGCGCTACCGCGTGGACGGCATGCTGCGCGCCGCCTCTTTCACCATCCCGTGGAATTTCCGCCAGGCCATCGCCGCCAAGATCAAGATCATGGCCAGCCTCAATATCACCGAGCGCCGCATTCCGCAGAGCGGCCGCATCCAGATCATCGCCAAGGGCAACCCCATCGAGTTCCGCGTCGAGATGGTGCCTACCGTGTACGGCGAGTCCTGCGTCATGCGTATCCTGGACCGCGCCTCGGTGCGCGTGGATATCAAGATCATGGGCTTCATGCCCGACACCGAGAAGAAGCTCCTGGACCAGTTCGCCGGCATCGGCGGCAAGAAGAATTTCGGCCTGGTAATCGGCTGCGGCCCCACCGGCTCGGGCAAGTCTACCACCCTTTACGCCTGTCTCAACTACGTCAACCGGCCCGACATCAAGATCATCACGGCCGAAAACCCTGTCGAGTACAACATAGACGGCATCATCCAGGTGCCGGTCAACCCCGACGTGAAGCTGGGCGAGGGCAAAAAGTTCGACTTCGCCAGCGCCCTGCGCTCTTTCATGCGCCTCGACCCCGACGTCATCATGGTCGGTGAAATCCGCGACGAAGAAACGGCGCACATCGCGCTGGAAGCCGCCATGACCGGCCACCTCGTTTTCTCCACCATCCACACCAACGACGCCCCGTCGGCCCTGGAGCGCCTCACGCAGATGGGCCTGCCGCGCTTCGTGGTGGCCAACACCATGAAGGCCGTGCTGGCCCAGCGCCTCGCGCGCCGCCTCTGCAAGGACTGCAAGGAAGAGGGCGATCCCACGCCCGAAGAGTTGGCCACTTTTGAGGCCAGCGGCGTAAAAGTGCCGGCCGGCGCCAAGCTGTTCCGGGCCAAGGGCTGCGACGTGTGCAAGGGCACCGGCTATAAAGGCCGCGTCGGCATGCACGAACTCCTTGTGCTCAACGACGAGATCCGCCTGCAGCTCCTCAAGGACCCGTCGGCCATCCCCGTCAAGGAGATCGCCATGAAGTACGGCATGCGCACCATCGCCATGGACGGCCTGGAGAAGGTGCTGATGGGCCTGACCACGGTGAAAGAAGTGCTCGGCGGCGCCGCCGAGAAAGAATAAAAAATTATGCGGAACAAACACTTATTAAAACTCACGTTCGCCTGCTCCCTGTTCCTGGCCGCCCCCGCGGCTTTCGCCACCGGGGTTTACAGCGGCTTCATCAACAGCGACAAGGAAGGGCTTAAGCCTTTTGCGCGCGACCTCGGCGGCCTGCTGGGCTCCGGCCTTAACCAGACGGCCCGGCCCCTGGGTTTTTCGGGCTTCGACATCGGCGTGCGCGCCGTAGTGCAGATGAAACCTTCCCGCGGCAACACCGCCCTGCACCAGACCCGCCCTTTCGGGCTGGGGTTCATCCAGGCCGAGCTCGGCATGCCCTACCGCATAGACGGTTTTGTGCGCGCCGCCTCCTACGAGGGGCTCTCCGTCGCCGGCGGCGGCCTGCGCTACGGCCTGTGGAACGTCTCCGACCAGAAGAATTACATCAACGCCATGATAGTGCTTGCCGGCAATATGGCCGCGAATAAGTACTTCTACGCGGTGCATTTTAATACCAGCGTGGTCTGTTCCGTCAACAGGCCCGTCTTCTCCCCTTACGTCGGGGCCGGCTTCGACTCCACCCGGCTGGAGGCCCAGACCTACACCGGCACCCTCGGCGATACGGTCAGGGTCTTCGAGATGCGCTACTCGGCCGGCGTGCGGGCGAAACTGCGCCTCGGCTACCTGGCCGTCGGCGCCACCTACACCCATGACCGCACCCTCCTCAACGCCAGCACCGGCATACGCTTCTAAGCGCGCCCGTATATAAAAGGAAAAGGCCCGGGATCCCGGGCCTTTTCTTTTGTGGCGG